>Ga0209162_1000006_pt1 | contig 260262 bp, 192 predicted proteins | sample YNPNPMetaG_FD_187121 | JGI IMG/M metagenome (GOLD analysis project Ga0209162, IMG submission 187121) | Anoxygenic and chlorotrophic microbial mat microbial communities from Yellowstone National Park, USA - YNP NP MetaG (SPAdes) (version 2) ...
AGCCCAGTTTGCATGAGCACCGATATCATCACAGCAATGGGATACAATTTTGGTTTCATGCCGTTCCCTCCAGTTTTGTTAGTTCTTTTTGAGAGAGTAAACCTTGTCTTAATTTTCCATGTGTGAAATTCCAACGTTATCAACACCTCTAATAATCTGAAATTGATCGTATAAGTCCAGCGATTTCATTGCATTTATTTCGGGTGTGGATTTTCAAGTGTGTTTGGACTCCGAGTTCAATATATTTATCTTGCTATGGAATCGAAATTCGATGAATGAGTCACACCAAAGTTGAAATAACAGATATTGATCAACAGCAGTCATTACAAGCCGTTTTAAGCCTGAACAGGTTTACCCGTCAGAAGGGATTGTCCTTGAACCAGCATCTTCGATCTTGCTCCATGGCTCTTCCAGGCGATCCGAAAATGAGCGATTGGTTCCCAAAAGAATATTTTATCAACAGCAAGGAATATTGTGAACGCACAATGCTTTTGTGTTACACAGACCTCTCATCTCGCTTCGCGCGATTCCGACTAAAAAAATACCCATTTTCTCACGCGCGATGCGCTCTCCATGACGATATTCAACGCTTTATTTTTAAAATAGGCTCATGAATTGGTTCTTGTGACAATATTCCGCTATGAGTTGAAAAGTCACGCTGTCCGGCAACTGATGGACAGGCATCTCGATATGGCCTGATTTCAATGGCGGCTTTTTATAAGATCCCTGCATTCGCGATTTGAATTCCGCATTATTTAGCAAAATAAAATATTTAAAAAAAATATCGCTATGCAAAATTTGCTTCGAGCAACTGAGCATTAAACGATGGACAATTCCCGCAAGTTCATTAAAAAAAGCCAACAAGATCACTGCTAAGGGACGTTCAGTTGCATTATGAGCAGGAAACTGAGCGATCACTTCAATTGTTGGTGCGCTGATCGTCCAATTTCGATAAATGGACGAAGCAGCTGTCAAAAAATAATCTTCATGAAATAGGAAGCCATTCAGTGTGAGAGACACAGATAATCAAGCAGGTAAGAATTGCGCGTGGGACGACACAGGTAAATGGTTTTCAAATTCTTGAATTCGAGTGTGAGGTCGCTAACGGTCGCGCAGATGAACTTACGGTGGTTCATTTTGATTCGATGACGCGGTATCTCGGATAAGCGTGATGAGGAGTAATTTTCATACCATATTTAGTGCTGTTGCTTTAAAAAAAGCACAAAATATAGTCAATTTTTCTCTTGACAATGTCGAAAAAGAATATTATATTGTTGCCGCATTTTGAAAAGAGTTTCAGGTTCGAAATGGTCAATAAATTCCTTCAGTCCCTGAAATTCGATTTCATTCACCTTAACCATGATGGAGGTGAGATCGAGCGGCGAACGGCAAAAGTGTTTCGTTTGTGCGTTGCGCGATCCTGAGCTCACGTGTCACATTTCTGAATTCACCAAATCCACCTAATCTCACAATCAAATGGGAGGACATGTTATGCCCCTAAGTGAATCAACAACCATCAACTCCCAGTCTTTAGATGATAGCCTGCATTCATCATCCCGGGAATTGCATTTGAAAGATTCGGACAGCAATAATGGAAAATTGAAGGGATTGTCGATCGTGCCGCTATTTACGCGCGATGGGATCCATCCATTTGAAAAATTGAAATGGGGACGTCGAACGGCCTCGATTGTTAATGATAAGGGCGCGACGATTTTCGAGCAGAAAGATGTTGAATTTCCGGAGAGCTGGTCTCAGACAGCGGTAAACGTCGTGGCGTCCAAATATTTTCACGGCAAACTGGGCACACCCAAACGCGAGACCAGCGTAAAGCAGTTGATCGATCGAGTGACGAAGACGATCCGCAATTGGGGATATACCGATGGTTATTTTGCCAGCGAGGCGGATGCTGACAATTTTTATCGCGAGCTGACGTATTTATTGGTCAATCAGATGGCTTCATTTAATAGTCCCGTGTGGTTTAATTGTGGGATCGAGCCGCGGCCACAAGTTTCAGCCTGCTTCATCAATTCAGTCCAAGATAGCATGGAATCCATTCTCACGCTGGCGAAGACCGAAGGGATGCTATTCAAGTGGGGCTCTGGTACGGGGACAAACCTATCGCCGCTGCGTTCCTCCAAAGAGAAGCTGTCCACCGGAGGGGAGTCCTCTGGCCCAGTCTCGTTCATGAAGGGGTTCGATAGCTTTGCGGGCGCGATCAAATCGGGCGGCAAGACCCGCCGGGCGGCTAAGATGGTCATTTTGAATATTGATCATCCTGATATCGTGGAATTCATTAATTGTAAAGCCAAGGAAGAGAAGAAAGCTTGGGCGCTGATCGACGCCGGGTACGATGGCTCGTTCAATGGCGAGGCTTATAGCTCGATCTTCTTTCAAAATGCCAATCACAGCGTTCGGGTGACCGATGAGTTCATGCGTGCCGCGCTCGAAAATAAGCCGTGGCAGACCCGGGCGGTGACGACTGGCGAAATTATGGATACCTATCAGGCTAAAGATTTGCTTGATCAAATTGCAGCGGCTGCCCATCTCTGCGGCGATCCCGGGCTGCAATTCGATACGACCATCAACGATTGGCATACCTGCCCAAACAGCGCTCGGATCAACGCCTCCAATCCGTGCAGCGAATATATGTTTATCGATGATACCGCTTGCAATTTAGCGTCGTTGAACTTGATGAAATTTCGGAATGATGACGGCAGTTTTCAGGTCGAGGCGTTTCGGCATGCGGTGCGCATCATGATTATTGCTCAGGACATTCTGGTTCATAACGCGGCATATCCCACCAAAGCAATCACCAAAAACAGCCATCAATTTCGGACCTTGGGCTTAGGATATGCGAATTTGGGCGCATTGTTAATGGCGAGTGGTCTGCCGTACGACAGTGAAGAGGGGCGTGCCTTTGCTGCGGCGATCACTGCCATCATGACCGGGCAGGCCTATCTCACTTCCAGCGAGCTTGCCAGCAAACTCGCGCCATTTCCTCAGTTCCAGCGCAACAGGAAGCCAATGCTGCGCGTGATTGAAAAGCACCTTCAGCATGTCGATGCCATTCCAGCGCTGCGTCAGGCGGCTGATTTGATCCCTTACGCGAAACGCATCTGGGAGCAAGCGCTGAGCAGCGGACAAACCTATGGCTTCCGGAATGCCCAAGTGACAGTATTAGCACCTACTGGCACTATCGGATTTATGATGGATTGCGATACGACCGGCATTGAGCCAGACATCGCCTTATTAAAGTACAAAAATTTGGTTGGCGGTGGGATGATGAAACTGGTGAATACTACCATTCCCGCAGCGTTGAAAACCCTGGGTTATAGCGATTCCCAACGCCAGGAGATCATCGACTATTTGCACAAAAACGATACCATTGAAGGGGCGCCGCATCTGTCGGAGCAGCATCTGCCAGTGTTCGATTGCGCGTTCAAGCCTGCCAAGGGGAAACGGAGCATTCATTATATGGGCCATATTCGAATGATGGCAGCTGTTCAGCCGTTCATCTCTGGAGCCATCTCGAAAACGGTCAACATGCCGAACGAGGCGACTGTGGATGATGTCCGCGAAGCCTACATCCAAGCTTGGAAGCTGGGCTTGAAGGCAATCGCTATCTATCGCGATGGTGCCAAACGCACTCAGCCGTTGACAACCTCCCGGGAGACGGGTTCCAGCGAAGGCAGAGAGAAGGCAGAGCCACCCAAACCATATCGTCGCCGACTGCCCGATGAGCGGCCAGCCATTACTCACAAATTCAGTATCGCAGGGCACGAGGGATATATCACGGTGGGCATGTTCGAGGACGGGACGCCAGGGGAGATCTTCATCGTCATGGCAAAGGAGGGCTCGATCATCTCCGGGCTGATGGACGCTTTCGCCACCGCCATTTCAATGACGTTGCAATACGGCGTGCCGCTGAAAGTCTTGGTCGATAAGTTCAGCCATGTGCGGTTCGAACCATCGGGCTTCACTGGCAATCCGAAGATCCCTATCGCCAAGTCTGTGCTCGACTATATTTTCCGTTGGCTGGCTTTGAAATTCCTGCCCGAAGAAGAACGCCCCAAAAATTCCGAGGCAGAAAATTTCATCACCTCCAAAGATTTCGGCCTGACGTCGAGAGAGAGCTATGAAAAGCATATTTTCCAGACCCAGTCCGATGCGCCACCATGCTTTGAGTGCGGGGCTATCATGGTGAGGAATGGATCCTGCTATAAATGTCTGTCCTGTGGGTCAACCAGCGGTTGCTCGTAAACGAAGTGGCACCAAATAACAATGTCATTGGGAACTCCCGAAATGGCACGTGCAGATGAACGAAAATACAATTCGCTGCTGGTGCGAAATCCTAAATTCGATGAGACCGCGTCATTCCTCCGAATGCCAGCATCTCTTTTTGAATTGACCCTTTGGCTAATGCCACTAAGAAGATGCCTGTGCGCCAGCTGGCGGACGGAATGACATTTCAGGCCGTAATTGGAATTTTAGAATTGCAACCATTTCAGGCCGGATCGATATAGTTGCTTCACGGTTGAGCGAATTTTTGATTAGCCAATGCCTCTCCGTTCATCGCGACGCCATTCGATATCCGTGCGTGAACTTTATTTTGCCGATCAAATCGTGGAGTTGCATTCAAATGCTATTTAGTGACTGAATGAGAACACCATAATTACTTCTTGTTGCAAAATTATCAAAACAAGCTAAATTGTCATGCTGTCCGCCAACTGCCTGATGACATGCAATCATTTTTTGGGGGGCTGATTTTTTCAGCAAGAACGAATTAGCTACTGAAATGATACAATCAAACAGTGCCATTTCAGACCTTATCCCCTAAGCCCTTCTCCTGAGATGAGAAGTGGAACGCTCTTTATCCCTCTGCTGTTAGGAGAGGGGCCGGGTAAGGACGAATTATGTGATTTTTGTTCGGGACCTATTGCTACTTAATCAGATTAAAAATAACCACAAAATTTTCAGTAATCACACATCTTAACATCCCCTTAAATCCCCCTGCCAACTGGCGGGGGGACTTGGTATCTTTCCCCTCTTTGAAGAAGGGGCAGGGGGGATGTAATGTAGTTCAAAAAAGAATGATGATATTAATCTGACTAAGTAGAGCTATTTATCATTCTGGAATTCCCCGAACAACTGCCCTTTCCGGTGGATAATCATCTGGAAAGGGCTTTTTTCATCTAAAAACCGATGAAAAATGTCAACAAAATCCTTGCAACTTAGACAAAAAATTTTATATTTGCTGATCGTGTTTTAAACAGAACGGCCCGTGCTCTGGAGGTTGCGTGATATGCCAGAGCCAAACGGTCTTGGCGCAAGTTTCTGATGATCTGGATGAGCCCAGATTTTCATTAAGCCAGAGGCTACTTTAGGATGGAAGCTTTTTTATGAATGAGCCGCGCTGCTGGCCAATAGGCTGACCGGCGGGTGATGGAGTAACGTTGATTGTTTTATGGAATTTCACCATGGATGGAGAAAAACATTTTCAAACGATTGCAGCAGAGCTAAAGCTAAAGGTCTGGCAGGTTCAAAAGACGGTAGAATTGCTGGACAGCGAGAATACTGTTCCTTTTATCGCTCGATACCGAAAGGAGATGACTGGAAATCTCAATGAGGAACAGATTCGGGCTATCGAAGACCGAATTCGGTCATTGCGGGTTTTAGATGCGCGGAAAGAAACCGTGCTGAATTCGATTGAAAAACAGGGGAAGTTGACCCCAGAGTTGAAGCAAAAGATTCTCGATGCCGCCAAGTTGCAGGAGGTGGAAGATCTCTATTTGCCCTACAAGCCCAAGAAACGAACCCGCGCTACAGTGGCAAAAGAGAAGGGGTTGGAGCCGCTGGCAGAGCGGATGCTAAAGCTGGCTACGGATATCGAGGATTATCCGGGATTTCTGGCGTCATTTGTGAATGAGGAAAAGGGCGTCATGAGTGTGGATGAGGCGTTGGCTGGGGCACGCGATATTTGTGCAGAGGCAATTTCCGACGATGCCGAAATCCGCAAGGCGATTCGGGCGATCTTCCAGCAGAAGGGCGTGATTGTTTCTGAGGCGAAAAACAAGGACGATGTGGGCAATTACGAGGTTTATGCTGAATTCTCTCATCCAGTCAAAACCATTCAGCCCTATCAGACGCTGGCCATTAATCGGGGGGAAAAGGAAGGCTATTTAAAGGTCAAAGTGGATGTTCCCGTGTCAGAATGCATCGCACGCATTGAACAAGTCTATTTGACCAATTCGAGCTCGCCTTTCTTTCCTGAGTTGAAGGCTGCCATTGCTGATAGCTACGATCGCCTTATCGCTCCATCAATCGAACGAGAGATCCGCAGCGAGTTAACCGAGCAGGCCGATACCCATGCCATTGAGGTTTTCGCCAAAAATCTCCGAAACTTGCTCATGCAGCCGCCGATTCATGGTGCCACGATTATGGGTATCGATCCCGGCTATCGAACTGGATGTAAAGTGGCGATCATCGATCCGACTGGCAAATTTTTAGAAGGGGCGACCATTTATCCGCACGAGCCGCAGCGACAATGGCAGCAGGCAAAGGATTTGCTATTAGAATTGGTCAAAAAGCATCATGTTCAGATCATTTCTATCGGCAACGGGACTGCCTCTCGGGAGACAGAGAGTCTGGCGATCGAAACCATCGAGGCGTATGATGGCGATTTATCCTACATTATCGTGAATGAAGCTGGGGCGTCGGTCTACTCGGCCTCGCCACTGGCCAAGGAGGAATTTCCGGATTTGGATGTGGCGATGCGCGGGGCTGTCTCCATTGCCCGGCGTCTGTTGGACCCGCTTTCCGAGCTGGTGAAAATCGATCCCAAATCCATCGGCGTTGGTCTGTACCAACATGATGTCAATCAGGCGCGGCTGAGCCAAATGCTGGATCAGGTGGTGGAGTCGTGCGTCAACTTTGTGGGCGTCAACCTCAATACTGCCTCTAAGGCGCTGCTGAAATATGTGGCGGGAATCAATAGCCGTTTGGCAGAGAACATCGTGGCTGCCCGAAATGAACATGGCGAATTTAAAAGTCGGCAGCAACTGCTGGAGGTGAAAGGCATGGGCGAGATGGCGTTTACCCAATGCGCTGGATTTTTAAGGATACCCAATGCAGAAAATTTCTTTGATATGACCGCGGTTCATCCAGAATCTTATCAAGCTGCGGAAAAACTCCTGAACGAGCTGGAGCTGGATAGCACGGCGGTGCGCGGCCATGGCGAATTATTGCAGCAAAGGATGCGGTTGAAAAAGCTGACCGTTCAAAAATTAGCCGAAATTTGCGGCACGGGTGTTCCCACCATGCAGGATATTATCGAAAGCCTGGCGAAACCAAATCGCGATCCCCGAGACGAACTTCCCAAGCCGATCTTTCGTCGCGATGTGCTGAAAATTGAAGACCTCAAAGAGGGCATGGTGCTGGAAGGGACAGTTCGGAATGTGGTGGACTTTGGCGCTTTTGTCGATATCGGCGTGAAGCAGGATGGACTGGTGCATAAAAGCCAGATGGCGAAACGGTTCGTCAAGCAACCTACCGACGTGGTGAGCGTGGGGCAAAACGTGAAAGTAAAAGTGCTATCAGTGAAACCAGAGACCGGGCGGATTTCACTATCGATGATCATTGATGATGAGCAAAAAATCCAGCGATAGCTCTCGCTACAGTTCCGATTAATTGGTAAATCTGCTCAGTCAGATTACCATCATTCATTGACAACTACGTGGTATTTCAATCCTTCGAATGGGGGAGAGAAATCTATTTGTTGGCCGACAACTAATTTTGAAATATACAGATTCCTCGCTCCTCTGCCTGCCGGTTGGCGCCTAGTTGTGTTTTGAATGACACGACCCTGGTTAATCGGTCGATGGAGTGGTAATATTGGTCAGAGAAATAAAAAACCACCTCAGTGATTGAATTGGAGGTGGTTTTTTTATTCTATTGGAGGAATGAATTTTTATTAGTTCTTCTGCCGCAGAATATGCTGCTTAGTGATCCGCTTGAACCTTGTCATTTTCAGCCAAAATCTTGTTTAGTTCGTCGACAAGTCGATCGATGTCTCGAATACCGTTTAATCTCGCCTGCAACGCAAGCGATCCCCAGGCTGGGGAACCGCCTCAAGAAAAGCAATATAACCCAATTTCATGCAATGGTTCAATAAGTTCAGGGTATTGATAAACGATCTCGGCAATGGTCGTATCTTTCGTGATGGGCATAAGCGGTTCCTTTCATCATTTTTTATCTTCGGATTGATTGACGGCATTGCAATATTTAAATCAACCTTTTTATGCCTCCGCGTTCGCGACATCAAAGCGAAGCCAATTTATTCGATGAATAAATGAGCGAAAGGATTCTAAACATCATTAGGGAACTGAGGAGGCACCAAGGTAAAAATTTGGAAATGGCGGTTTTCCAAAATTTCCAAATTTGATCACCTCATCATTTTCAATGAGGTCAGATGCTCGGAAATCGACTTATTTTTGGCACCGGAATCATTAGCCGATGATTCACGGGTCGAAAATTTGAAATTGAATTCCAGCTAAGCATCGCAGCTTACACTTGATCCCCATTTGGCGTTCAATTATCATTTTGTTTAATTGGGGGTTAATTCCACTAAAAATGGATCGAAATGGATTGGCATGAATTTTGGTTAATGTCTTATTCGATATCGAACCCGATGAGAAGATCCCTTATCGAAAAGGCAAAAAGAAGCGAAAGGCGATGAGGAGCTGGATGATGAGTCAGTTGATATGAATCTCTCAAAATGCTTAACATTTTAGCGAAATTCTATGATTAAGCGAATAAAATGTTCTTGACAAATTGCTCAAAATTAGTTATATTGGTTTTGCAACTTCTCTGAATAGCATTCCAGACCGGCATAGCGCAGATAAATCTACGATTTGAACCTTCATCTGAATGGAAAATCCGCTATTCGCTTCTTCAAAAGGTGCGCTAAAAAACGGTTAGGATTGTTGCCATAGCAATTACTGCAGGCGGGCTTCTCTCGTGAAAAACAGCGCGATATCGATATTAATACCATCACACCAGACTGAAAAATGCCATAAACCAATCGAAATGGTTGAGCCATGAAAGCTAAAATAATTGCCATGCTTGGATCGGCGTTGATCCACTTATTGGCTACTATTATTGCGCAAGCTCAAACGGTCACGCAATATACAACCTATCATGGTCTGATCAGTAATTTTGTATTCTCTATTTATGAAGATAATGAATTCAATTATTGGTTTGGCACCAATGAAGGTTTGGGGCTCTGGGTTTCAAGAACCAATGAATGGCAAAAATTGACTCCAGCGAATAGTTCACTGGTGAATTCCAATATCAATGCCATTTTGCAGGACGCGTATGGTTATCTCTGGTTCGGTACGGATAATGGGATCAGCGTAATGCGCAACGATCGCTGGGAGAGTTATACGCACAGTCAAATGCCAGCTTTTATCCGTTCCGAACGCATCACCGTCCTGTTTCTTGATAGCCGATATCATATCTGGGTCGGCACCGAAGACGGTGGCGTTACAAAATGCGTCCGCAATCGGTTGGGAGATTTGGAATGGATTCCTTATGACACTGGCAATTCAGCGATTATCAGCGATGAAATCTCAGCGATCAATGAAGATACTTTGGGAAATATCTGGATTGGCAGCTTTGATTCTGGGATATGCAGATATGATGGTCGCGGCCAGTGGATCGGCTTCTCCGAACTTTCTGGGGTGATCGGCAATAAGATTCATGTCATTTTTAAGGATCAGACTGGCGCCTTGTGGATGGGCAGCAATGTAGGATTATTCAAGAATGAGGATGGGTTGAACTGGGAGTTAGTGGCTCCCCTGCCCAATGTCATCTCCATTGCTGAAGACCGAGATGGGAATTTATGGGTTGGAACACAGAGCGATGGTGTGTACAAATACGACCGCAGTTCCTGTAATAAGCTCAATATCAATGGGATGGCGAACAACCAAGCTATCTGGTGCATGATTCGTGATCATGAGGGTTATTTATGGCTGGGAACGGATGGGGCAGGCGCTTTTCGGTTGCAGCTCAATTGGCAGATGTTCAATACCAGCAATTCGGCCTTAGTAGATCACTCCATCACGGATATTGTTGAGGTTGACAGTGTACTCTGGTTCGCTACCGCCCATCACGGTCTTGCCCGATATGATGGAACTGCATTCGAATCGGTGACGATAGCTGATCCGAACCCAGTAGCCAATTTTGTCCACGCACTGCTTGTAGATCAGAACAATAGCAATTGGATCTGGTGCGCAACCGAGCATGGCGTTCATCGTTTTGATAGGATATCACGTAGCTGGACATCTTGGATCGATTCGCTGCCATCGAACTACGTTTATGATATCATTCAAGATCGAAATGGCCGATGCTGGTTCGCAACGCGACTAGGGATTTGCTGTTTTGATGGGACCACCTGGAAAACGATTGGCCCCTCCCAGGGAATCCCTGATTCGATTATTACGACCATTTGCGAGGATTATCAAGGGCATCTTTGGCTTGGCACTGCTCACGCCGGCGTCTGCGAATTGGCGGACGATACTGTCATCGCCGTTTACGATCGATCCAGTGGCTTATGCCATAATCAAGTGAATTCGATTGTTCAGGATAACCACAACATGCTTTGGTTCGCCACAGATACGGGGCTCACTCGGTTCGATGGCGATCAATGGGATTGCTTCACCGTGGAGAATAGCGCTCTGGTAAATAACCATGTCCAATCTCTTTTTGTCGATCGAGCGAATAATATCTGGATCGGCACACAGAAAGGCGGCCTCAACAAATTTGATGGTCGATTATGGGTGGATTATAGCAACCAGGTCGGAGGCAATGCTGTCAATGCCATATTTCAAGATTCAAAAGGGAATTTCTGGTTTGGAACCAAAAATGGGCTATTGAGATTCATTCCCGACAAATCGCGGCCTCAGGTGTATATTGTTATTGCCCCATCAGAAATTATTGGCGTAGGCTCTGCCATGTTCTATTTTCTCGGTCGGGATATTGAGACGCCCCCCGAAAAATTGCTCTATTGCTGGCAGCTGAAGCACGCTTCATCTGAGGTGACGGACATTTGGTCGGATTACAGTGCTCAAAATTTTTGTGAACTGCAGTTTCCGACCAACGGTCGCTATGTTTTTTCTGTGAAGTGTCGGGATGAAACCGGCAATGAATCGTTGCCAGATACAGTGAGCTTTTTTGTAGATACTGCGCCGCCCCAGGCATTCATTTCTTATCCTGCCACTCGTGATATGATTAGTGGCCAAGTCGCTGTCATCGGCACTGCTTTTGATTCGCTTTCCATTATTCAGGATTTTAAGCACTACTGGCTCAGCTACGCTGTTGGCATCCCACTAGAGACCCTGGAGGAGAGTGATTGGCGGAATATTATCCCACCTGCTCAAGACTCGGCAAGTCACGACGGCTACTTTACGACGCCAGTAATCAATGATACACTGATCATCTGGGATACCTCTGGATTGTACGGCGATTATTGGCTACGCCTGGCAGCAGAAGACACTCTCAATCATATCAGCTATTATTTTGTCAAAGTCAAAATCGTCGCTGCCCAACAGCAGGTACGGCGAGAAAAAGGTGGATTCATTGCTTTCTCCGATCGATTGTCCCTTTATGTGCCACCAGGGGCATTTGAACAAGATGAACGAATTTATTGTATTCCGCTCACCGTGGCCATCGATTCAATGCCGAGAAACAGCCCAATAAAACCATCGAGTCTGGCATATCTATTAGGGCCAGTGGGATTAATTTTGAACAAGCCCGCCACACTGACTTGTTATTATCAGCCTGATGACATCGGGAATCTGATTGAACCCAGATTGTCGCTCATATATCTGGACTCCAGCCAAGCCGACATCGATCTGGAGCGATTAGTAGTAAGACGAATTTCTCTGCCAGATTCCGAACGCCCATTGGGAGGAACTGTTGATGTGGAGCACCGTATCCTCCGGACTTCCATCAAGCAATTGGGAATTTATCTGGTGGTTGAGGATGATCGCTCCATCTCTGGGACAGCGCAGTTCATTGATGTCGATTGTCAGCCACGGATTTTTTCACCCCACGGGGGCGGGTTTGCTCCGGTCACCACTATCTCTTTCGAATTAAGCGCTGATTCGCCAGTAACCATAAAAGTCTATAACTTAGCTGGACGATTGGTGCGAACGCTATCAACGCGCCAAACTCACCGCGCAGGCAGAAATTCCATTGAATGGGATGGCCGTGACTTTACGGGCAGTATCTGCCCCAGCAATTTATATTTGATCATTTTTGAAACCGAAAAAACAATCAAAACCAAAACAGTGGTCATATTATCGAAATAATCCGTTGACCCTGACCCTTGTTTTTATCATGACAAAGCCAAGAACGATGCTTTTGAGGTTCAAAGGATTCAATCCCGATTATGAGCTCTCACCAATAAAATGTTCTTTCGGCATTTGAATCAAATGGCTAGATAACTTTTTAGGAGGGAGTCAAATGAGAAAATTCATATCGAGCTCCATTCGATTCGGTCGGCAATTCTGTTCGCTGGCTTTTCTTTGGCTTTGGACGATGGTGCTTTGGGAGCTTATTGTGGCTGAATACGCTGCCGGCTATAATCCACAGAGCGGGGAGCGTTTTTATATTCCCATGGTGGACCTCCATGATTTTAAATTCGATGGCCAAATAGGATCCGCAGAATGGGAGGGGGCCAATTGGTTCTCTTTCGGCACTGAGGGAAATCCTGAAGTGATCGTATTCAGTCGCTATAAAGATGATTCACTTTTTTTTGCGTTTCGGATCAATTTTGAAAGCAAGCACTCCTATGACAAGCTCATCATTTGTATTGATCCTAAGAATGAGGGGGGGAACTCAAATTTAGCCCAACCACTGCGATATGATGTTTTCCTCAATGACACGATTCAAATATTTTCAACCTGGGATGACAAGAGACAGGATTGGGTTCAGCCATCTTCCGCCCCATATATCAATACCCAACGTCAGCTCAAAACCTATCAAAATACCAAGAAGCAATATTATGAAATGGAGATCGCAATTAAATATAGCCAGATTTGCTCCGATTTTGGAACTGATTATTTTGGATTATATTTTCTGATCCTCGATTGGATCAATAACTATGATTTTATTGCTTATTGGTGGCCACAAAGTGCCGCAGCACCTGATATAAATTTAAACCCCCCCAGCGCCGATCAGTGGGCCAATGCCATATTAGTGACCTCGGATACCCCAACCCAGGCTGATATATTTTTCAACTGTCGACATAAGCATCTCAGAACCACCAATTCAAACGATTTGACCATTAAATCAGGAAGCTTAAATTCTCTGCAAGTAAGGGTGGATAACCAATTTATTGGTAATCAGCAGACGAATGGTGAAATAAAACAAATTCCATTGCAGCTTTATTTTTGTGATTTCGGGCTGCATCGATTTAGTTTCATTAATTCCAAGCCCGATACATTTGACCTTCAGGCCAATAGTTGGACGGAGCGAACCGTTCGCTGGCACGCGCCGAGCGTAGAAACAAATATGTTGGATACGGTTAGCTTACGCGCCGAGCTGCTATTATCGAACGATCCCATTCGCAGTAATAACTCCACGCGAAGAACCATGCAATATTTAGAAATTCCGGAAAATGAAGCAGCGGATGTCGCTTTCAAACTTCAGGCCATTGACGGGACATCATTCGCTTTATTAGATTCGGAGGCCGCTACTTCATCATCTGATTTCGAATATAACCCAATGGGTGCCGGTCCAACCCGCTTTCTATATTTATTTTTGGATCGCACCGCTTTGTCTCCCTCGGTTCCCGATAGTGTCTGGAATATTAAATTGGCCACTATTGGCAGTCAGGAATCACTCGATTCGCTCGTTTTCTTAAGCGATCGAGATAGCGTCTTATTCGGTTCGGAAAAATCGGAAATTTCAAAGAAGTTTCTGATCCACTTCAATGCACCAGACTATCGTTATTTTAGGGCCAAACAAGCCAATACTGGCTGTTTTTTATGGAGATGGCTGAAAAGCATTTTTATGCATAAAGCAACAAATGCGAATTCAGCACCGAGCATCTCAACCCTATTACTCGGCGAAGACTCTTACCTTGATGATGACCACCCCATTTTCTCATTAACGGTCAAGGTGATGCGAAAAGCGCAACAGAGTGTACTCCGAAACCAGCAGTATCGCCGTATGGAAGTTTTTGGCAATGTAGGGGTGATTTTCAAAGTGTTGCCAAAGCCTATGGGGCTTATGAATTATGTCAAATGGGTTGGTCTGGTGGTTGTCTCATTGGCAACCTCGGTGTATTATTATTTGAAAAGAAAAGCTCGACGGCTTAAGCCAAAAGCAGCGTGATTTTTTAGATAAGGAGATTCGTCATGCTATTACAAAGAGCATGTCGCAACGGGCTGATAGGCATTAGCACCATCATTATTGTGTTTTTGAACGGAATTAGCTCGAAATCAGTCCTCGGACAGAGGATGATTAATAAGATACCCAACCAGGAGTTCATCGGTGCCCGACCCATGGCATTGGGGGAGACTTTTGTGGCCGTCGCCAATGATATCAACGCCAGTTATTGGAATCCGGCTGGTTTGGCCGCCCTCCCGATGTTTGGAATAAGCAGCATGCATTGCAATTTATTTCAGAGCGACATTGGAATGAATTACCTTTCTCTGGGCATTCCTGGCCCGCGTAAAATTGGCTTTGCGTTGGATTGGCTGAGTATTGGCGCCATGGATAATGAGCTCGATTTCAGAAAGAATAAATTCAATTTCTCGATTGGCTGTCCCCTTATGGAAGGGCTGGCAATGGGATTGAACGTGAAGCGCGTTCAAATGAGCACAGCGCTGGATAATATTTCCCAAGGATCGTTCCATGGCTGGGGCGTGGATGTTGGTTTGCTTTATCGGCCTTTGCCGCGATGGAATTTGGGAATGACGATCCATGATGTCACCAATACCCGATTAAGCGGCATCGATCAGCCAGTGTATCGACGCAACGTTCGAATCGGCGCTGCTTACCAAGTATCAAACCAGTTGCTAATTGCCTCTGATATTGACGACCGCTTACACCTGGGCGCTGAATGGTGGCCGCTCAACCAATGGGTCGTATTTCGCGCCGGCGTTCAACGGGACTTCTATACGGATGAACCCGCCACGCTATCGATGGGTTTCGGCCTGGATCTGCCCCTTTGGGGGCAGCGACTGAGGTTGGATTATGCCTATACCGACTCACCCAGCCTGCTCAACACCCATCGCACCTCCTTGTCGCTGGCCATCGACCCATTTCCCAGGCTGGTTAAGATCAAACAGGTGGAGATTGGGCCAGTATTTGCCTCGCTGTATAAATATTACCAGCAGCATCCCATCGGCCAGCTCGAACTAGAATACAAAGGCAAGTCGGATCTGGAATGCACTATTCTTGTAAGCGTGGCCAAGTATGGTTTCCTTTATCGAAAGAATATCGTAATACCAGGCCACTCGATGGCTAAAAATGTTCAAACCATCAACATTAATTGCCCTTTTTCAGATGCGATTATGAATGAATTCGATGATATTCCGCTGATGGCGGATATTAAAATCAGTTATCTCACTGGTAATCGCATCAAAACAGAGAGCGCGAGTCGAACGTTTCCACTTTATCGGCGCAATAGGATCGATTGGCAATACGGTGTGGAGCAGGCTGCCGCCTTTATCACCCCAGAGGATCCAGCCATCATTCAATTCGCACGTCAAGCCTGCCACAGCGAGCCATCTCTCCCACAGCCTTTCTTTGTGAACGATGGGATGACCCGCGCTATCGAATTGTTTGAGGCCGCATCGTCTTTCGGTATCCGCTTCGAAGCTGATACTTATTCTCCTTACCAGTTGGCGTGCCGGTCATTGGATAATCTTTTTTATCCCGCACAATTGTGGATTCAAAAGCGCGGCGATTGTGATGATCTGGTGGTCTTTTTTGCGGCCCTGTTTGAAAATCAAAATATCCCGACAGCCCTGGTCAGCGTCCCTGGACATCTATTGCTAATGTTCGATAGCGGGATTCATCCCCGTCAGGCCTTTCGGCTTTGCTGTGCGGAAGATTGCTACATGGAATATCAAGGTCGCCTTTGGATCCCGTTGGAGACCACTCTGGTTGATCATGGCTTTCAAAAAGCCTGGCGCGCTGGGGCTGCCCAAGTGAGAAAATTCGCTGACCAATCGGAGATCGTGATTGTGCGAGATGCCTGGCGAATTTATCAGCCCATCACTGAGGCTGGCGTCCTGGTAAAATCGCTGCCTGTTTTTCCTTGTCAAAGCATTGCCGAAACCATCGATAGCCTGAAGCTGATGCAACAGCAACATCTCAACAACCTGGAAGAGCTATTGGCCCGCTCACCCGATAATTCCCTGCTCCGCAACCAATTGGCTGTTCGATACGCTATTGTCGGTGATCTGGATCGTGCGGAACAGTATTTCCGCTATTTAATTGCGAGGGATAGCCTGGAGAAAAGGGCGTTAAATAATTTTGGTAATGTCTGGATGATGCGGGGTCAATTGGATTCTGCATTTGTGTATTATCATCGGGCATTCGTTTCTGAAGCTAATGAAATGAATGATGGGGTCCTTTTGAATCTGGGTTTGCTTTATAGCGCAGCAGGACAGGATTCTACCGCGGCTGAACTATTTGCCCAGGTGATGCGCCATGAAGACGATTACCAACGAATCGGCCAGCTATTAGGGATTGCCATTTTGGAAGAGGATCTGGCTAAGGCGTCCAATCTGCAACCATCAAAAAAGGTCGACAAGAATACCGTTAACCGATTGATCCGAGAGGCCAGGGCCAAGAAAGCATTAGCCAAACCCTTGAAAAAAGAAACCAAAAAAACCGTTGGTGTCAAAGGATCGTTCCCAAAAGAACAAATGGAAAATATCTTTTATTGGGCATTTTGAGAGGAGCTGCTTTGTCATCGCACCAAGTTGTGGGAAAGCAAATATGAAATTCTATCCGAATACAATCTGGCAGGGTAGCAAGGTAGCTATCATTGCGTTAGGAGCAGCGACGATCGCTTTTTTGCTGCTGCGGTATGTTGGCTTTTTCGATGGCTTAAACGATCTATTGCTCGACGCGGTGATGGTTCGTGCCAATCAACGACAGCCGGACCAGCGGCTGATGGTCATCGAAATCGATGACGAAAGCGTTCGACAATTGAGCAAACCGATCTCCCGAAGCATTTATGTGAAGCTCTTGCGAAAATTGCCCCAATTAGGGATCAAGACCACTGCCTTCGATCTGCTATTTATCGATGAAGAATTGCCTGAAAATGATGCCGGCCTGGCGGCATGGAGCGACTCGGTAAAACATGTGATCCATTGCTTCAAATTTTCCGATGATGAGCCTGATTCTGATTTATTTAGTGTGAAGCACTATGAAAAATATGCGGTTTCATTGCAAGACCAGTCCGCGCTCAAAATAATGACGGCACGAAGTGCCGTTTATCCTCATCCAAAATTTATCGATCATTTCCATCAGGCTGGGCATATCACTATTGAGTGGGATTACGACGGTCGGTCACGCCGAATGCCCTTGTTTTACCAATTCAATGGACGGATCTATCCAGCCTTGGGATTGGTGGCGTTGTTCGATTATTTGGGTGTGGTGAATCGAACCATAAAAATCCAGAATTCCTTCTGGGGACGAAAGGCTGTTATTGAACTAACCGATTCCTGCATCGAGATCCCTATTGATGATCATGGGCAAATGCTACTGAATTTTTATGGTATCTTTGAGGTTTTCCAACCGATTCCTCTGCATCAAATTGTGAGTTTGCTGGATGCGTTTCAGCCTATGCAATCGCTCTATGGTACTATTCCGCTTTATGATGGCAAGCTTGCATTGATCGGCAATACTGAGACGGGTATGGATAAATATGAAAGCCCTTTTTCGGCCGAGTTCCCAGGCGTAGGTATTCACGCGACTTTCATCAGCAATATCCTTCAAAGAAATTTTATTCGCGAAGCCTCTGAGCAAGCCAATGCTATTATGTTGGCAATTCTGGCGGTATTCTTGGTGGCGATTTTTCTCTATCATAGCACAGTTTCACGATCATTCTGGACATTTTACCTTTTGCCTATTGGCCTGCTGGTCATTTTTAATGTGATGGCTTATTTGGTCTTTTATCGAATGTTCAGTATCTGGTTGAATGTGATTCAAATTAATGGCTGCTGCGGCACCCTTGTGATTGTGCTATTTTTTTATGAAAAAGTGGCTCGCGTGAAAGAATTGTCAACGAAAATCGCTAAATTGAATCAGGAGATTTGTGAGAAAAACGCTGAATTGGAGAAATTAAACCAGCAAATTCATGCTCAGGGAGAACAATATAAAACCATCGAATATTTTGTGAAGGGGCTTCAGTCGGCCTTCGTGGTTCCAAATGTGAATGTCGAGCAGGAATTAAAGAAATTCTTTCCAGGATTTTTTGAGCAATACGAGCGAATGCGAATTAGCCTTGATGAAAAAATCATGCAACTGAATGCCGAGCGGGATCGGGTGGCGCGGGAGAAGCAATTGCTGGAGCAGGAGCGAACCATTTATCAAGGTATTTTGAAGGGCGCGAAGCCAGAGACAACCCAGCCCCCAGTTCTATCAACAAAAGCGAATCATAAGGCCGTGGCGCAGCAGGCTCTATCGGCGTGGCAATATTTCCGAGCATTGCAGAAAAAGGGCAGCCCGCCGATCCAACCGATTCCTGGCATTATTGCTCTTCCGGCAATAGTCGATGAAAACAATCAAAAGGTCAAAACCCCGATGGCGGAAATCATCGAAAAGATCGCCCTGCTAAGCCAATATGATAGCACCGTGCTGATTACTGGCGAAGTAGGGGTGGGTAAGGAGCTGGTGGCTCGGGCAATTCATGAACAAAGCCATCGTGCCAATAAGCGGCTGGTGATCATCAACTGCGCCACATTGCCCGAGCATTTAATGGAGAGCGAGCTATTTGGCCATAAAAAAGGCTCGTTTACCGATGCGAAGTACGATCATAAAGGGGCTTTCGAGTACGCCGACGGTGGCACTATTTTTTTGGATGAGATCGGTGAGCTGAAATTAGATGTGCAAGCCAAGCTTCTTCGAGTGTTGCAAAATCGAGAGATCCAAAAAGTGGGCTCCAACGAGCCCATCACCGTGGATGTTCGGGTGATCGCTGCCACCAATCGCGACCTACAAGGCGCCATTGAGAGGCATGAATTTCGCTCCGATCTCTATTCACGGCTTCAAGTCGTCGATCTCCATATCCCAGCGTTGCGACATCGCAAGTATGATATTCCGTTTCTGGTGCAATATTTTTTAAATAGGTTTAATAGCAAATATGGCAAAGCAAAATCATGCTCCAGTGAGGCCATCATTGCTATGCTCTGTTATGATTGGCCCAATAACATTCGACAATTAGAACATGTGATTGAAAAGGCATGTGTGCTAACATCGGGAGATGAAATCGGGCTATCCGACTTGCCTGAGGAAATTCAGAACGCCTATCGCGATATTTTTGAATCCGAACAGGTGCTCTGGTGGAGTCAAATTGAGGTGCTATTGCACCAGGAACAACAACGGTTGGTTTTGGGCTGCAAAAATGCATTGAGGAGCGGTAGAATCCAAGAATTCCTTCATTCCGCCGCACTCCAAGCCGATCATAGAATTTGCGCCAATTGTTATGAATATTTGATGACATTTATAAATGGCATCGCCTCTATCTTTCCTTCGGAGAGACAAGAAGCGCTGGTGCGGCGCACCATCATCCAGATGCAGGAAGAATTATTGCATTGGTGCCATCAGGAAAAAATCGATAAGCTCTCTTGTTTATACAAAAAAATCGAACAGTTATTGGGCCGCAGCCGGCGACAAATTGACAATTGGCGACGGCAATAGCAGGCCAACAAGACAATCAGAATTTTCTGCCCCCTTAAATCTCTCTCTGAGCGTGCCCCCGAATGTAGGATCCAAGCCATTTTTCGTTGCAATTGACTCATCGATAACTTTGCAATGACGGACAAGAAAATTGCCCAATAGAAGTTGCTTTGGTAATGGGAATCCGCATGGTTTAGAAATTTTATAAAACAGACCAATAGTTAGTTCGTCTAAGGCGCAGCTTTTTTACTTTGCCATTGCTTTACCACTCTCTCAAAAAATAATTTTATTGTTCCTCACCACTCTTGTCTAAATGAGAATTTCCCGCTTAGCATTTTGAATAACAAAATACAATAACATGCTATTCAGGTCAGATTATCAGCAGATTTGATTGATTCCTAAGGTCTATAAGGTTTTTTGAATTCGTCTATTATTTCGGGTTGATTAAAAGCTGATTAACATGCAAAAATCTGTGCCAGCAGAAAACTTATAAACTTACTGAAAAACACGCTTGGGCAAAACAAGATTTTTCATTGAGCATTTAGGAGGGCAAAATATAATCCGTCAACTGGCGGAGAGGTGGAAGTAGAACATCGCTTTAAAAAACGAATAGATTTGCTTCCAAATGCTGTTTGTTAAAAAGAGCAAATTTATAAATTTAAATTATTTTGGATAGCAGTGGTTCTACACATAAGATAAAGCCAAATGAAAAATAAAAGCTAACCACCTAATCTGATTTTTAGAAATGAACCATTTCTCAAATTTCTTAAAAGAATTGAATCCAAAGAGCAAGAGCAATAGAATGGCCGCTGAGGCAGGTAATTTTATATTTCAGCGTCGAAAAAAGGGAAAAGCTACTAAAATTTGGAAATGGCCATCCAGATGATTGCCCATTGGACACCCACCTGACGAAATACCACCCCTGCTAACCATTTATTTATTCAGATGATCAAAGAGCGTAACAAATGTTACAAAAATTTGGCATGCTATTTGAATTTTGGATAGGCAGAAATTGATCCACCGACATGAAGCGATTCCATGGCAATTCAAGTCTGGCAGATCAATTTTTAGAACCCAATGTTAATTTCTTTTGCGCGGCATCAGGAGAAGAGGGACAAGTTTCGGTACAAAAATCGAGCTTGTTCCGGCAGCAAAATTTTCATCACTATTAATCAAACAGGAGGTTTGTTATGGATACTTTTGTGAACCCCGTCCCAGGAATTAGTGTTAGCAAATGGCTCGGGTTTGATTTTCCGTTAGCCACGAACCCTTCAGAATACCGAACACCGGGATGCCGTAGGAATATGAGCCTGGGCGGCTTAGAAAAGCCGGCCCATGAGGCTATCTATGGAAAGTTCGGGAATCCAGGACGCCTTCAAGGCTTCCCCTGCATAGGAGAGGTTTTTCCGGAACAGGAAGATCCGTCGGGCCATGACCAGATTATCGACATCGATCGTCCAGCCTTTATTGATCATACTGGTCGGTTGAGCGGTTCGTTCGTGAAGCCGTTCGCCCATATTCCTGGTTATGTCTCTATTGTCAAAATGTACGCGATCGGCCTGACCAATGGCGATGGCGCACCCAAGCTGATCTGGCAATCGGGCCCGGTGTCGTTGGCTCCTTCCCCGGTTAAGGTTGCCAATCGGTGGTATTGGGAAAATCCAAGCCTGGAGCAAGAATTGATTTTCACCGCGCATTGTGTTTTGAATCCTGGCGATTGGCGGCAACTCAACCTCAATCCAGGTATTTACAATTTGGTCATTAATTGGGAGTTCTGGGATCGTTCGGATCCAAACAATGCCAAGCGATTGCCGATTGCAGGTTTTGACGAGGCGATTTCGTTCGAGCTGAGTGCTGCCACGACGCGGTTATAAGAACATCGATGCCAGGAGGCGGCATGAAAATCAACCCGGAAAGGAAATGCGGCTATCTGGAGGGCGAATGGCTCACCAATAGCCGCATTCTCTTTTTAGACCCTAACGGAAGATGACAAGGAAAGCATCGGATTGCTAAAAAGTAACGGCAATGCCGATAGTTCTTGATGCAACCGAAGGATGTTAATTTAAATTTTCGAAAATGGATTTGTACTCGCGGGGAAAATAGCTCCCAGAATGTTTGATATTCATTTTTGGGTTGCGAACTGAAATTTCGCCAGTCCGCCAGTTCTCGCGCATCTCGTAATCGCAGCGTGGGCAGATATAAACAATCCAATCTCCTACACGATACGAGTCACAGACATGCCGTTCGCCATAACCCATATTTCGGTGCTGAAATTGCATCATAAAGCACTGTTCTCTGATCTAAATGTAATTTTGTTTTTCAGAATCTAATGAATTATGGGGATAAATGCAACAGATTTTTTTTGAGGGACCAGGCATGAAAATATGTAATGAAACATTATCTCAGCCGATATCTCTCTGGGATAAGGGCCGACAGGCGGTTCAACATGCCGTGTGGTTGTATTTGAAGTATCCTGGAGTTTCATTGATAGATTTGGGATGGCGACTATACCCTGGGGAAAGAGTTCCTGACAACTCAGAAGTGCATGTGAGGATTCATCGGCTCGCCACGCCGGGAGAGAATACAAATAGCAACAACTTGACCACGATTCTTGACACCCCCAGTTTTAAATCCTATGGATTTCCTGTTTTTATCATGAATGCCGACTATGTATTGAATCAGCGATTGGGACTTCGCCGCCATCCCGTCATTCAAATTGATCCAACAAGCCTTGTTGAACCAATTTCTTTAGCGAGGCAGTTTACTGGCACGCTGGCAGGATGGGTCCAGGATATTGACAATGGCGATCTGTTACTGCTCAGTAGCTGGCATGTTTTGAGTGGCAGCCATGAGGTTGGCTGCGAAGTGGAGGTGCCCAATTCATTGAATGGGGAGTCTGGCGTCATGCAGAAAATCAACATCCGCATGCTCCGTCACGCTTTGGCGGATAACCTGGATGCGGCAGTGGCGCGAGGGAATTGGCCCGAAGACTTTCGCCCCGAACCGGATGTCCAAGGGATTGGGACAGAAATTCTAGTACCCCAGCTTGGTATGCGTTTAACGAAAGAAGGCAATGGCAGCGGAAGTACGACTGGCATTGTGACCGGGATACTTGGCTATACCATCCAGAATGATGGCGGGAGAAAATGGGTTATTGGGCCTACCATCCATATTTGTGCGGAATCGCCCCAAAGAACGATATGCGCCCCAGGTGATTCTGGTGCCTTATGGGTGGAGCAGTCCACTGGCCGACCGGTGGCGCTGCATTTTGCTGGCAGCCAAGATGGTCAATTTGCCTTAGCATTACCGCTCCCCGAAATTCTCCATGCATTGGGCGTTCGATGGGTGGGAAAATTCTCCAAGCCGACAACTCCACCGAAACAAGAGCCCAAGATCTCTACGCCACAACCGGAACTGGCCTTCTCTAACCATGCATCCTCTCCAATAGCTGGCGTCGCCGTCGGTATGTGCCCAACAGCTTCGGCCAATACCGCCTCGCTTTGCCGATTGGCCTGCAGGCAGGTTCGTTTGACGATCAAGGAATTTCCGAAATGGCTTATGAATCTATTCCAAGTGAAAAAGATTAAAATGGCACTCAGCAATGGCGCCAGCCTTTATTGGATCAATTTTGGAATCGCTGGGGCGTTCGTCATTTTTCTATTATTGATGCTCAAGGCCAATGTTCATCGCCAGGTCGTTGAGCAAAGGCAGCAGCTATGTCAGGCGAGCATCGAACTCATGCAAATAACCAATATCGCCCAGATTGAACAACAGCGCCAGTACACTCTTCAAAAAATCATCGCGATTATCAATCTTTACAATCCTGGCATGGATGATAAATTGAAGCGGCAAATTGCCGAGGAAATCTATGCCATGACCCTAAAATATTCGAACTTGGATCTGGAATTGATCTGTGCCACCATCACGCATGAGACAGGGCTCACCTGGGACCCAAAGATCATTTCACCTGCCAATGCAATCGGTTTGATGCAGATTCTGCCTGGCACCGGAATTGTATTGGCAAGAGAGGAAGGATTGCAAGTCGATTCTATCACCCTGCTATTATCAGATCCGATCGTTAACATCCGCCTGGGCTGTCGCTATCTTTCCCAATTGATTGCCGCCTATCATTTGGACGGGGGATTGGCCGCCTATAATGGTGGGATGAAACGCGCTGAGCTGTGGCTGCGAAATGGCCGTGGCAAAGGAATTTTGCACCAGGAAACCGACCGATACATCCCATCCATATTGAAAATTTATCAGCAATACCAGAAAATGTAACCCGACAGTTATCTTAGCGGTGATATAGCAATGCCGGTGCGAAAAACTTTACCATCTGCTTCGTTAAATTCGCGGCAAAATTTGATCAGCCTACTTTCGATTTGATTCGAGTCTAAAGGACGATCCGCTGATAATTTCGAATTTCAAAATAACCTGATAGGGGTTTCCCTGGTGCTTTGTTCCTATTGTGATAGTCGCGAAAATGTATTTCTTTGCCATCAGTCATACATGGAATCGATCAGTTGCGCATATTTCTCCTCAATGACTTTTCGTTTAATTTTCAGCGTTGGTGTCAGTTCCCCCGCTTCAATGGTGAACGGTTGGGGCATGAGGCGGAATGCCTTGATCTGTTCGAAACGCGCTAAATTGGCGCTAAGACGATCGACTTCTTTGCCGATGTATTGCACGATCTGCGGATGAGCCACCAATTCTGCGTTGTCCTTGAAAGCGATATTTTGTTCTCGGGCATACGCTTGAATTAACTCATAATTCGGAACAATGAGAGCGGAAAGGAATTTTCGTTTGTCGCCGATCACCAGCACCTGATCGATCAGCGGGCTGGTCAGCAGTAGATTTTCAATTGGTGCCGGCGGAATATTTTTGCCTCCCGAAGTGACAAGAATGTTCTTTTTTCGATCGGTAATGGTCAAATAGCCATCTTCATCCAAATAGCCAATGTCACCCGTGTGCAGCCAGCCATCGGGATCGATCGCCTCTCTGGTTTCGGCCGGCTTTTTATAATAGCCTTTCATCACGTGAGGTCCGCGCGTCAGGATTTCGCCGTCATCCGCAATTTTGATCTCAACGCCGCCTTTGACCAAAGCTGGGCCCACCGTGCCAAATTTGAATTTATCTTCCAGATTCAATGCGATGACTGGTGAACTCTCGGTGAGGCCATAGCCTTCCAAAATTTTGATGCCAGCATAATGAAAGAATTCGCCGATCTCCTTCGGCAACGGAGCCCCACCGGACACAAAGAACCTCAATCGTCCGCCAACGCGCTGCTGCAATTTGCTGAACACCAATTTATGAGCCAGATTGTATTTCGCCTGCAAAACTGCACCGACCTTGCCTTTGCTTTTTGCCTTGACAAATTGCTCCCCGGTTTTAATGGCCCAATGAAAGATCTTTTGTTTGACTGGACCGCCGGCTCGGGCATTATCCAACACGCGGGCATACATCTTCTCAAACAGCCGCGGCACGCTGGTCATAATGGTCGGCTTCACTTCGACCAGATTCTGCGCCACGGTGTCGATGCTCTCGGCATAGGCGATTGTGGCGCCAACAGAAATCGGACAAAAATGCCCGCCCATGCGCTCAAACACATGGCATAATGGCAAAAACGATAAAAACGTGTCCTCCGGGCCTATATGAAGCGTGGCAGTGCCACCTTGAACGTTCGATAAGAAGTTTTTGTGCGTCAAAACCGCCCCTTTGGGATTACCAGTCGTTCCCGATGTGTAAATGATCCCGGCCGGATCATCAGGCTGGATCGCCTGGGTGGCCTGCTGGTAATAATCTGGGTGCTGGGTATCGAACTCCCTGCCTCGCTCGATCACCTGCTGGAATGATAGCGCTTTGGGATGCGAAACGCCAGTCTCATCCATATAAACAATGTATTTGAGCACTGGCAAATCGCCAAGGATCTGAATGATTTTTTCCGTTTGATCTTTGGTCGATGTGATGATCACTTTCGACTCCGAATCGTTCAAAATGTATTCGATCTGCTTCGGAAGCAATGAAGGATATATGGGCACATTGATGGCACCCAGTGATAGAATGGCAAAATCTGAAAACGCCCATTGCGGTCGATTCTCCGACAACAGTGCCACACGATCCCCTTTATTGACTCCTAACGAGGCCAGTCCCAATGCCAGGTCTCTGACGATCGCCCCAAATTCCTGATAACTGATCGACTGATATTGCCCAGCAACTTTGTGCATCAACGCGGTCTTTGACCCATAGCGTTGCACGGTGTCCAGAAACATGTCGGTTAAATTGGTAACTGCCATGAAAAACTCCCTCCGATGTTGGATATCTGTAGTTGAAAACAATGCATAATTAAAAGCGATCACGAACTAAATGAAGAGCTGAATTATAACAATAAAGCGGACAATAGTCAAGGAAAAATTTAAAAAATTCAAAACGAGAGAAGATGTCATCCTAGCTTGGTTTCAATGAATACGATTGAGCAAGTCATCTGGAAGCGGACTGAATCGGTATCGGGCGAGAAGGAAACAAGATGGCTTATCATTTCATTGGTCATCGTGAGCGAGACGGAATTGGTGTGAAAGGCTCCTGAAGATTCCGAGGACAAATAAAAACCCCTCAGACCAGGGGGGTGTCTAAGGGGTTGGAGGGTAACAGAGATACAAGCGATCTTATTGCATGCTGACTATTTTTTTCCGTTGCTGAGCGGTGCGTTTGGAAATAGCGAAATCCGTTGCATCGCTTGCTGAGGAAGCTCCATAATTCGTGTTTCAAATAGCTTGTTTGTGATATAGCGATTCAATGCCCCAGAAATCTCTTTGCGATGAAGGATGGTCACATGCCGTTTTTTCATCTTGCGTTCCTTTTCAATCTCCTCGGTGAATTTTTCATTTCTACGAATAAAACATGCAAGATATGTGCCAGCAGCCGTGACTTGGGATAAGTTATTATTTTTGTGAATTGATTGTGCTGACGGAATTGTAATCGAATGTATAATTTTGAACCAAAAAATTGCCAATGTCTCAAAATTGATCATTCATCTCGGCCAGGCAAATTGATTTTCCCGCTTGCTTTTTAATCCAAAGCTAATTATATTGAGCAAAGTTGAGTTTCCGCAGCTTTAGATGGATAATGAGCATTTGAATATTATGCGTGATTGTTCCGTTCGATCTTGTCGATCGTCGGTGTTTGTCGGAGAAATTTATTTCTGATGAGAGGCATAAAAATTCATTGAAAAACAGAAGGAACAAAAGGCGATGAACAGATCACGAAGGACGTTTCTCAACCATCTGGCCGGTTTGGCGACCGGGACGCTAGTGGCTGGCCTATTTTACGATTCCAGTTCTGCCAAGCATGTGGCGGCGGCAGCGAGTAAGATCGCTCATCTTTCTCCGTCGGCAGCCGCACAGCACGAGGATTTTTGGTTTCAGGTACAACAAGCGTTTTCCACAACGCGAGGCATAATTAACTTGAATAACGGCGGGGTCAGTCCGCAGCCGAGAATCGTACAGGAGGCGCTGGTGCGCTACAATGAATTTTCCAACGAAGCGCCTGCGCACACGATGTGGAATATTCTCGGCCCACGGCGTGAAACAGTTCGATCGTTGTTGGCCGAGCTTTCTGGTGCATCGGCTGAGGAAATAGCCATCGTGCGCAATACGACCGAGGCGCTGGAGACCGTCATTTTCGGACTTGATTTGAGGCCGGGCGACGAAGTATTGGTTACTGATCAAGAATATCCCAGCATGATGCGCGCCTGGCGTCAGCGACAAAAGCGCGATGGCATCGCCATCAGATCGGTGAGCATCCCGACTCCCCCTGCGCATATCAGCCAGATCACCGAGGCGCTGAAACAGGGAATTACCCCGAAAACTCGGGTCATTATGATCAGCCATATCATTTATTTAACTGGACAAATTACGCCAGTGCAAGAGATCTGCGACATGGCGCACTCCCGTGGCATTGAGGTGATCGTGGACGCCGCTCATTCGTTCGCCCATTTGGATTATAAAATCCCAGATCTCAATTGCGACTATTTTGGCGCCAGTTTGCACAAATGGCTCTGTGCCCCATTCGGGACGGGGATGCTTTGGGTGAAACGGGATAAAATAGAAAAGCTCTGGCCATTATTCGCTCCGGAGGAGCCAAACAGCGGCGATATCCGTAAATTCGAAGCGCTGGGCACCCGATCGTTTCCTACCGAGCTGGCCATTGCCGAGGCGATCCATTTCCACAACGGAATTGGACCAAAACGAAAAGAAGAGCGGCTGCGATTCCTGAAAAACTACTGGGCCGAACGCATTCGCCAATTCCCCAAAGTGAAGATGCTCACTTCGCTAGATCCCGAGCAATCATGCGGCTTGGGCAATTTCACCATTGAGGGATTTGACCCAGGCAAAATCTGCGATCACCTGTTCAACAAATATAAGATCTATACGACGCCGATCGTGCACGAACGATTTCGCGGCGTTCGCGTTACGCCTCATGTTTACACTCGGCTGGATGAGCTGGATTATTTCATTGACATCGTGAAAACGATCGCAACAGAAGGAATCCCTAACTAATGGCTTCATGGGTTTTTCTGCGGTCTCATGGAAGCAATCTTCATTTCGAAAAGCAACCGATGGGCATTCTCAAAAGGAACGCGAGAAAGATCAGCATGAAAATATTTTGGACCTAACGATTGATTGCGATCCAGCTCTGCTTCATCGGGCAAAGGCATTCGGCAGCGGCTTTCAAATCGGAAAGTTTCGAATTTGCTATAAGGCAATCAGCAAAATTTTCTTGCTGGAGAAAATTTGGTTGAAATGAGAAAAAATATTTATTATTTTTGTTTATGAAGATCAACAACGCGGTGCAGGCTACTGCTGCAGCGAAGGATGCTGAGACGTGGCGAGGGCCATATCCATACTCCGTGAGTAGGATGCTTGAAAATCTTGGGATGGGACGGAGGTCACATTCATGATCAAAATTGGTATCACGGGCGGCATCGGCTGCGGCAAATCGGAGCTATGTCGGCTGCTGGAACAGCGCGGCATTCCCATTATCCATGCCGATCTGGTGGCGCGGGAGATGATGGAGTCTCATCCCGAAATTCGAACGCAGCTCAAACAGGCATTCGGCAATGATGTCTACATGCCCGATGGGAAGCTGGATCGCAAGCGATTGGCTGCGCTCATTTTCAATGACGAGTTGGCCAAACATCGGGTTAATTCCATCGTCCATCCCCACGTGATCGAATATCAAAAGAATGAACTTGAAAAGCTGGAGCGATCTGGCCAGTATAGATTTGCCGGTGTGGAGGCTGCCCTGATATTTGAAGCCCGGGCAGAGAAACAATTCGATGTGATCGTGGTCGTGGCCGCTTCCGAGCAAACTGTGATCCGCCGGCTGATGAAAAGGGACGGTTTGTCGAAACAGGAGATCATGAAGCGAATTGCAGCGCAGATGCCGCTGGAGGAGAAAATAAAACGGGCCGACATTGTGATTTACAATGACGGCCCGCTCGATGAATTGAACCATGAAGTTAGTAGGTTATTATATTGGTTAAATAACCAAGAGAGGTGAAACGTCGCACTAATCGCTTCTCAAAAAGCCGGTGCAGTTCGCCGCCTGGCAGTGGTGACATTCGAAGAACCAACCGGCATTATTTTCTGACGGAGTAAATTGAATATCCTGAATCGTGACCAATCCACCTGCCTGATTGGGACAGATGGCTGCAATCAGGCTCGTTGCCAGCTCGGGTGCAATTGTCGAAAGCTCTCGTTCGTTCAAGTGAATCATAATATCGTTAGCCGTGACCATGGTGTGTATTCTGATTGCCCTTAGTAATGATGGAACCGATCATTTTCTGGCTGAACATTCGACCGGCCTTCAAATTGGCAATGCTTTGGATCGCGGGATTGATCATCGGTTATTATTTTGATTTTTCCCCGACCGTTTTATCCTTAGCTCTTGTCACCGCTTTAATAGCCGCAAGTTTTGGGCTTTGCGGAAAGGTTTCATTGTTAAATTTTGGACTCATTATCGCTGTGATTTTGGCTGGTCTGATTCGCTATGAATTAGCCACCCGCATCATCCCCGCGAATCATATTAGCCGATTTGTCGATAGCGGTCAACCCGTCACCGTTCTTGGCGAAGTTGCCTGCTTTCCGCATCGAAAGCAGCAGCGCATTGACTTGGAGGTGGCGGTGAGGCAGATCGGTTGGTCTGGCAGCTTGCACGCGGTCTGCGGCAAGGTGTTGGTTCGGCTTTGGCGGATAGAATGCCCCTTCAACCAGGGAGATCGGCTGCAAGTCACTGGAAAACTGGAGTCGCCACCTGGCCAACGCAATCCTGGAGAATTTGATTACCGAAAATTCCTGGCCAGCAAGGGGATTTTCGGGATCATTGATGTAGCCAAGCCAGAAGCGGTGAGCGTACTTTCTTCGCATCGTCATCTATCTTTTGCTGATTTCATTTCTGCCAGAAAGAATGAGTTTTATCGATCGCTGCAGGAGTTGTATCCGGGACAGCCTGGGGCGCTCATTCAGGCGCTGCTTTTGGGAGAGCGCGGCGAGATCGATCCCGAATTAAACGATGCCTTTGCCCGTTGCGGCGTGATCCATGCGCTGGCCATCTCTGGACTCCATGTTGGCTATGTGAGCATCATTTTTTTCGTGCTATTTGGTTTGCTCCGTTTCAATTATGCCAGCAAAATTATCGCTGTGCTGGTGAGCCTGATGTTTTATAATATGATCATCGGCTTTCAGCCGCCGATCGTTCGCGCCTCGCTGATGTTGGCCATTTTCCTAATCGGTCGTCTATTGCAAAGGAGCGCCGATCCCCTCAACGTGATTTCAATCGCAGCGATCATTATTTTGCTGATTCATCCCATGGACTTGTTTCAGGCCTCTTTCCAGCTTTCTTTCGCCGCAACCCTTGCGATCGTTTTTCTCTACCAGCGATTAAAAAACTTCTTTGATCGAATACCAATTTTTATTAAATTGGCCCGTTCCAAACTGGGGAATTATGTGGGTTCATTATTTTTGGTCAGCGCAGCTGCCCAGCTTGGAACTTTGCCCGTCACAGCTTATTATTTCGGTCGCATCTCAATCATCGCATTTGTGCTGAACCTGTTGGTCATCCCGTTGGTGGGGATCGTCATCGCATTGGGACTGGCATCCATGGTTGCCTCCATGGTTTCGATGCCGCTGGCCCGATACTACGCCAATGCGAATATGCTTTTTTTGGATAAAGTCATCCAGCTTGTCGATGTAGCAGGGAGTTGGAGATTTTCAGCCGTCGAAATTGGTGCGATCAGCCTGATAAGTATTGCGGCATATTATGGGTTGCTGGGGATTGTTTTTCAATTCGATCGCCGAATGTGTCGGAAAGCGCTGGTCTATTTATCGCTGGTTGGCGTTTTGCTATTGATCTGGCAGCCGATCGTCCAACATGGGCGCTGGCTTGAGGTGATTTTTTTTGATGTGGGCCAGGGCGATGCTGCGCTGGTCCGCTTTCCCGATGGGAAAAGCCTGCTGATCGATGGCGGCCCAATCGTGGAAGATTTCGATAGTGGCAAGGCCATTATTGTCCCTTACCTAAAGCGACATCGCATTGATCGACTTGCAGCCGTAGTGGTGTCCCATGCCGATAACGACCATATCGGTGGAATCCCGTCAGTCCTTCAAAATATTCCGGCTGATCGAATTTACGACAATGGCCTGCTGAATCCATCTGGCATTTGTTCGGCTTACCAGGCGATCATCGAGAAAGGCGGGATGAGATATTATGTCGCTCGTGGCGGACATATAGAACCAGCCTCCAACGGTGGCGCAATTTGGTTCTTGCATCCAAGCGGGCACTGGGTGCGCCGATGGAGCAATGACATTAATAACTGTTCCGTGGTGGCGAAATTGGCTTATGGCAGGAGAAGCTTTCTTTTTGCCGGGGATATTGGGATTGAGGCCGAGCAACGGCTGCTTCATTATGGTCACTTGCTTAAGTCAGATGTGCTGAAGGTAGCCCATCATGGCAGCCAAACTTCGTCAAGTCCACCCTGGTTGCACTTGGTTCAGCCAGAATACGCGGTGATTTCCGTTGGCAAAAATAATAAATTCGGTTTCCCAGCACCTTCGGTGCTACGCCGGCTGGATCAACTGGGCATTAAAACAATCCGCACCGACATCAACGGCGCCGTGGTGTTTCGAACCAATGGGGAATGGTTGAAGCGCGTGCGATAAGAACTATCAGATCATTCCTTGAGTCCATTCGAGACATAGCAAAATAACAACATTTGGTTCAATGTCGTCATGGCGAGGCGCTTGATCTCGAGGCAATTGCAGCTGGTTTCTATTGCAAAATGCGGAATGCCGTAGCGGAGATCGCTCAGAACCGAGTGATAACGGGCTTTGGGGTGACATTGTTCCTCGTTGGCTGCGTTCATCAAATGGTCAGATGCACGCTTGGTCTCAGGTCATGGAACCATCCAACCTACGAGGCACTCGACCAGCCGTGGCTGATGTTTGTGAATTGAATTTTATTTGTTGAAAGCGAATCACCTAAACCAAAATGAACAGGAATAGGCATGCGGAAAACGAAAATCGTGTGTACGCTGGGGCCGGCTACGAACTCAGAAGAAATGATCCGGCAGTTAATCCAGGCTGGGATGAACGTGGTGCGATTGAATTTCTCTCATGGATCGCAGCAAGAGCATCGCTTAATGATCGAAGCTATCCGAAAGGCCGCAGCTCAACTGGGCAAGGCGATCCCTATTTTGCAGGACCTTCAGGGGCCGAAATTGCGGGTGGGAAAAATGAAAAATGGCTCGATCGTATTAAAGAGGGGTCAGCAGATCCGCCTTGTTGCTGAAGAGATATTAGGGGATGAGCAGCGGATCGGAACGAGCTATCGCTATCTGGCGAACGATGTCCGGCCGGGGGACAAGATATTGTTGGACGACGGGCTAATTGAGCTGAAGGTGGTGCACGTTTACCGCACCGAGGTGATTTGTCAGGTTATTACGGGCGGGATGCTATCGGATCATAAGGGGATCAATTTGCCTGGAATAGCCATCAGTCAGCCATCATTCACGGAAAAGGATCGTGATGATTTGATGTTCGGGATCGAGCATGGGGTGGATTTGGTGGCGATTTCGTTTGTTCGAAGCGCGGACGATGTTCTGGCTGTAAAAGAGGTGATTCAATCGAAAGGCCAGGAGATCATGGTGCTGGCGAAGTTAGAGAAGCCGGAGGCGATCGACCATTTGGATGACATCCTTGCGGTGGCGGATGGGGTCATGATTGCGCGAGGCGATCTTGGGGTGGAACTGCCGCTACAAAAGGTGCCGGTGCTGCAAAAGCGGATCATTCAGCAGGCAGCCCATTTGGGCAAGCCGGTGATCACGGCCACTCAGATGCTGGAGTCGATGCGATTCAATCCACGTCCTACTCGGGCCGAGGTCTCGGATGTGGCCAATGCCATTTTTGATGGTACGGATGCGGTGATGCTATCCGCCGAGACGGCGACCGGCAGCTACCCGGTGGAAACGGTGCGCACCATGGCACGAATCATCACCGAGGCGGAGCAAGCAGAAGGTTTGATGGGACATCATCTGTCCCCTGCGGAAAAGACCTTATCCGTTGCGGATGCCGTCAGCCATTCCGCCTGCGAGACGGCCGAATTCCTCAAGGTCAAAGCGATCGTCGCCTTCACCAAATCTGGTTTTACCGCACGGATGGTCTCCAAATATCGGCCCAAAACCCAGATCATCGCGTTCTCGCCCTCCGAAACGGTGCAGCGCCAATTGAACCTCTCATGGGGGATTTGCCCGTTGCAGATGGAATATCTGAACAGCACCGATGAAATTATCAGTCGCACCGAGCAAATCCTATTGGATCAGAAGCTGGCAAAGCTGGGGGACATCATCATTGTGTTAATGGGCTCGCCCATCTTTATCAAAGGAACCACGAATCTTATGAAATTGCATGTCGTCGGATCGACCTACAAATAACCAATGCGCTGAACTATCATTTTATTTCGAAAGGAAAAGGCTAATGGAAAAAACACTCGGAATCGTTGTTCTCATATTGACGCTGGCTATTACTCTCATGTCATGCCAATCGCATCAAGCTGGCCTGCCATCGAAAATTGAGCGCAAGGTGCTGATGATTATCTTCAATCCGATCATCGAATCCGAGGGGAATCAGCGACTCACCAAAGTGCTTGGCTGGAACGATCCTGATTCGCTGGCTCAGGTCTATCGAGCCGATCTCCTCGAGGTAAGCAACGGTTTTCTGGACTACCAGATCGTCCAGCGCATTGAGGTGGATCAATATCCGGTGAAATTGGACCGCTTCCGCTACGCCGATGAGACGTTTTTGAAATGCTGGCGGGAGCGAAGTGGTTTTCACCAGCCAGATGGCGTGGATTATCATGCCATTTTTGAACAATTCGATATTATCCCAAAGGTAGAACGGGGAGAGATTGACGAGGTTTGGTGCTTTGCATTTCCATATAGCGGTTTTTGGGAGACGACCATGGCCGGCCAAGGCGCGTTCTATTGCAATTCTGACCCGGTCCCACATACTGAACATTGCTCGCGTCGCTTCATCACCTACGGTTTTAATTACGAACGCGAGGTGGGATGCATGTTGGAGGATTTCGGTCATGCGAGCGAATCCATGCTCAGCCACCTGTTTCGGCATGTGCCAAAGGAACAAAATTATTGGGAGCAGTTCACGCTCTACGATAAAATTGCTCCTGGAAGGGCCAATTGCGGCAATGTCCATTTTGCGCCCAATAGCGATAAGGACTACGACTGGGGCAACCCCCGCTATGTGCGGAGCAACTGCGATGATTGGTACAATTTTCCCAATTTCAAGGGCATAATCCGGGAGGTGAACTGCGAGGAATGGGGCAATGGGGATATGCGGGAGCATCATAAATGGTGGTTCAAACATATCCCAAGGGCCAAAGGCCAACAAAACGGCATCTACCATCATTGGTGGTACTATCTGGCCGATCCCAATCACATCTTGTGAAGGGCGTCCGCACCTAGATGGATCGCAACCTCGTGTTAGCCCGAAGGCCTGAAGATCATCGGATGATGCTTCCTATCCATGCAATTTAAATTTTAATCCCAATCCGTCAGATGAATTCCACTCATCAGCCCTCGGCATCGCGATCAACGTGATTGGGACAGGGAAATCCTCTGGTGCGGAATAGATGAGAAAATCGAAAAAGTGATCGATATCGAACGCAGCGCTAAGCCAATCAGGTCGGACCGTCCATTGGAGCGATTAGCTTTATCAGAAAAGGAGAGAACCATGGAATTTTTTGAACTCATTCAGCGACGGTATTCGGTGCGTGCATATCAACCAAACCCGGTAGAAGATGAGAAGTTACAAAAAGTGCTTGAAGCGGCAGTGTTGGCGCCAACGGCAGCGAATCGACAGCCGTTTCGATTGATCGTCATTCACACCAAAGGAAAAGAGGCGGAACTGAAGCGACTTTATCATCGCGACTGGTTCAGCCAGGCGCCGCTGGTGATCGGCATCTGTGCGGTGATTTCTGAGGCGTGGGCGCGCATGGATGGCAAAAATTACGCCGAAGTGGACGCCACCATTGCAATGGATCATTTGATCCTGGCCGCAGCCGATCTGGGGCTGGGCACCTGCTGGGTTGCCGCCTTTAATCCACAGGTGGCCAGAGAAATTCTGGCCCTGCCCAACGATGTCGAGCCAATCGCGTTTACGCCGTTAGGTTATCCTGCCGATGAACCCAAGCCCAAAAGGCGAAAACCATTGGCCGATTTGGTCTATTATGAAAAATGGGGATAGTACTGGGCAACTGAGGTAGTGAAATCAAAATCATGAACTACCAAAGGCCCATTCCCAAGGCCAGGTATCAGCGGATTGGCTTCATGGGATAGTCTTGGTGCCGGTGATCCGGGGCTAGGCTATCCCATCTTTTTTTAAGGGAATTTTGCTGATGAGAAGGGATCAAATTTCGTCACCGATCATGAGACTGATGTTCTGCTCCAGTTCGATGGGCGCGAACCCATTTCGTTGGGCTGATGAGACACCTTTCGGCGCCACATTATCGATCAATCCAGAGTGGATAAAAAATATCGCCATTCATACAGATTCGACGATCAGCGCAAAATCAACAATCGTCCCGAGCGCCGCAGGCTTGCCTCGAATCGGAGCTGAACAAAATAAACGCCGCTGGGCAGCCATCGACCCGAATCATCTCTCCCATCCCATTGTCGCTCATGGAAGCCAGCGGATTGGAAGTCATTCACCAGCGTGATCAACCGTTCTCCCAGCAAATTATAGATCGCCAGTTCCACTGCCCCAGCTTGAGGCAACTGGTATCGAAACGTGGTGCTGGCATTAAATGGATTGGGGAAATTTGGATATAAATTAAAAGATGCTGGCAATGCCAGTTGATCGCGCTGCTCGACAATTATCTCGCTGGTGGTGGTATCCTTCAAAAAGAAGGTATATGCCACGCCTCCTTTATCGAACCAGGAATGCGACAGATCGTTTTTATTAAACACATGGGCATAGCCATCGTAGGTTCGGGCCGGATCGTGGACGATGGGATCGCCATTGGCGGTAAAACCAGCCAGCATGACCAGATGCCCCTCGTAGAGCGGCCTTCCAATGGACATGCCGATGCGGCCGCCTTTGGCCAGGACTTCGCGTGCCTGACTCCAGCTCCGATAGCGAGAGACCGTGCCAACAACGCCATATTCGGAGGCATTCTGAACCACCCGCGGCCAGACCCCGAACATCTTCCAATAAGGATCATACGTATCCCAGGCGAACTGGAGCGGATCCACCGAAATGTTGTAGCTCAGCAAAATCATCGAGACGGTGGTGGGCGAACAAATGCTCCCACCAATCTCATTGGACAGGCGATATTGGGGCAGAAAGGTGGTCGGGATGAAAATTTGCTCTGGCTTATCCGCCAGAATGATATTGTAATCAATATTCTGAGTCGTCCGGCTATCACTGACGAAGAAGGAGAGCAGCGACAGGGTCGGCGATGTGACCCCGGCTGTGCTCCGTTTCAATTCCACGGCGAACTGCCATTGGTCGGTGTAATAATACAGCTCCACAATATCCACATTGATCCAACCTCCACCAAAACGGGTGGTTTTCGATGGCCAGAGATTTGCCTTCCAATACCCCACATCCAGCCAAGGTGACCAGCCCGTGAGATAGGGGACGCGAATCAGCACACGAAACCCACCACTATCACCAGGGGCTGTGCCATTCCATGATGGCAGTCCAATGTTGAACGGATATGCAGAAGTCTGTGGGCTTAAGATCAAATATCCAGTCACCGATCCCTCGACAAGCTGAACCGCCTGCCCATCACTGGTCGCTGTCACATTGCTGATGAGTTCAGCTTTCAGAAGTAGCGAATCGGCCGTGCGAATGAGATAGTGCTGGTCCGGATAAGAGGCCGTTTGCGACACAGCCAATTCAGCAACACATGCCATTGCGCTAATCGCCGCGATCGTGAGGTAGATAGGCCGAGAAAGCAATTGTCGATTCAAGAACAGAAATTCCATAGCGATGATGTCATAAATTGCCAGTTCAGCTTGCCCTCCAGTGGTGAACAAGCATTCGCGTCCGTTGCTGGACCAATCTTTATGATTGAAAAATCCACTTGGCTATAAAATAACGAATTCACTCCTGCCCATGGGTGGAAATAGACGAGAAAAGCGAACGTTCTTGGAGATCCATTCGTGAGCTGCTTTTGGTATTGTTCCCTCCAGGGGAAAAGAGGCTATTTCAAAAGGATCTCCTTGGTATGCTTTCCGCCTTTGAGACAGTCGAGCGTCACCGTCACTGTGCCGCTTCCTTCGACCAGAAAATCATATTGCACTTCGGCCTTGCCCGGGATACCGCGGGTGAGCTTGAGATGGTTCAGGTCTTTTTGATCAATGAGATCGACATCACTGTCCTGCGCCTGCAAGAAATAGCGGCGAAATCTATCGGGCACCTCCGCGAGACGAGAATTTTTATTGATGCCGGCCGCCAACACCTTGGCATTGCCATCAATGGAGAGGATATCTGGCCGCTGAACTTTGTTCTGAGCGGCAGCGGCCGAGATGGTCGGCATGAGCCGTTCGTTGTATATGGTGACTTTCAGGTGATAAAGATTCCCAGCAATTTTATCCGCCGCCACCGATTTGATGACGGGCAACGGCATTTCATAGGCGTGCAGCAGGCAAAATGCCATATTTCGGTGGCATAGTTCTTCCAGAAGCCAGCTTGGTGGAACCCGCCCCGTCAGCTTGGTCCGATCGCGATCGATGGTTACTTTGCCCAATTGAGGATGGTCAATTTCGTGCAACGGAATAGCCGTATTGTCCATGTCGATGAATTTATCAAAAAACTCCTGCTCTTCGTCACTGGTTCTGCCATTTTTGTCAAAATCGGCTCGAGAAGTCCAGAGCTCATTAGAAAACGAGTAGATGCCGAGCATATCGTGGGTAAAATCGATGAACCCTCCCCACACAGCATACAAATCGCTCCAGATCACGATATAACGATAGTTCTCGATGATCTTCTCGCCCTTTTTGCCGATCTCATCGTACACAGAAAGGTCGGCCTGCTGATATTCGCCGTGCTGCTGAACCCCAGGCCCTCTCAGAATCATTCCTCCGGAATTATGAAATGCCTGAACGCCAGCGATATTGGGATGTTGATAGAGAAAGTCCCGAATAAGCCGCGATTCCACCCAGGTGAACGGATAATCCCCGGAGCCCATTTGGATCGATTTCGGCTGCCAATAGGACCCAAAATCGCGGTTGGGATCATAGCCTCCACCGCCATCTTCATTGTAGCGGCCGTCTTCATCATTATCAATTCCTTCTGTAGCGATAATTTTATAATCGCCGCTCTCATCCGGCTTGCCCTCGATGTTCTTTTTGATCGGGACCAATCGATCACCCTTGTCGCTGAGCCGATGCGTCCCTTCGCCCGGCTTCACCTTGAGGAACATTAAGCCAACCTCCCCATCGCCGTCCAAATCATCAGGCGGATCCTCATCATACAGACCATCATTATCTTCGTCATAAGGAAACTGACCCGATCGTGCCGCGCCGCCCAAATGCAGCCAAAGGTCCCGGCCATCCGGGTTTACTGAAGGAAATATATAGAACACCCGTTCGTCTACAATTTTTCTCACGTAGTCATTGTACGGGTAGTTTTCCATCAAGTACCAGATGGTATAGAGACATACCTCTCCGCCCTGAACCTCATTGCCATGAATATTGGCATCGATGTACATGGCGCATTTGTTCTGCTCCTCGCCCGTATCCGGATTATTGATGGTCATATACCATAGCTCCCGACCTTGGAACGATTGGCCAATGTTCCGGAGCTTGAGAAATTTAGGATATGTTTGTTCCAGCAATCGAAGCGCTCGCTCCATTTCCTTCCAATCATAATAGCGATTGAATTGCAAATTGACTTTTCGAGTGTTCCACTTTCTTGGAAGGTAATTTTGAGCTGAAACACAATGATGGCCCAGCAGCAGCACCAAGCTGATAGCCAATAGCCAATGACCGAATTTATGTGCGATGGTTTCCATGAGGCCTTCCTCTTCAATTTTTGTTCCCAGTAACTTCGATCGTTTGATGCGGAGAGCGATGACAAATTTCTCCGCCATTGGATGATTGACTGGGCAATGCTCGATTCCCAGTGAGAATTCGCTTGTGTTTAAATCTGGCGAAGATCAGAATGACTTATTTGAGACTAAGCCTGTGGCTTTGTGGACCGCCTCCCTTGGGCGCCCAAAGGCGAATTTCCACCTCTTTGCCCGGGGGCGAAATGATCACCCATTTATACTCCTTCTCCTCCGCGGCCGCTAAGGTGGGCAATTCATAGCGCTTGGATCCCCCGAACAGCTTCATGGCTTTATCATCCGCAAATTTCAATTGCACCATGATGGGATTGACGTTGCGGCTCTGCTGTCCCATAGCCGTCGCATAAGGAAATTTGCCATTGTTGATGACCTTCACTTTTACTCGGAACAAATTCTCGCTGAGTTTTTCTACTTCTGGTTTGGTCAGCTCAATCTCAGCAAACTGTTCCGCCAAATAGAGCGCGAACTTGGCATGCGCCTCGATGAGAGGTTTGATTTGCTCGGGGGCAGGATTAATGCGCAAGTAGGGCTGGAACCCGCCGATCTCGACCTCACCTAATTGTGGATGGGGAAACTTCGTCCAATGGACAAATCCACGGCCGTTGTTCTGTTTGTCGATCCAGGAGAGCCATTGCTGATCAGTTCCAGACGTCGGCTGTTGATCGGGGCGAGAGACTTGGCCTCGCCGGCCAGGCTGTTGCTGCGCGATGAAAGGCGCTCCCTCTGGCGGCTGAGGGGCCTGCTCCCGGGGGGATTCTTTTGGCTGCAGTGTATCCGATTTGGCGCCCCATTCTTTTCGGATCGACCAAAGATTGGCTGAAAAAGTTGGCACCCCATATTGAAAATACCCCCATTCCAGGATCGAACCGACCGGCTTCTCGGAAACAGCGCTTTTGATACCGGTGATTTTTTGGTACTGCTGGCTCACCTTTTTGAACAGGGGCAGATCCTTGTCATCCGTCTTGCGCGGCTGGGGATCCTGGGCTGGTGCCGGTGTAGGCCCAGCCTGTTGACTGCGCCGGCGAAATACGAAAACCCGCGTCTCGGACGATTCTTCTAGAGTAGTATCCACTGCCGGGCTCGGCTGGCCACATTCGATCCCAGGGTCGGTTGCTAAGTTGTCGTATTTCGAGAAAAGCAAAATCGCGCAGATATTTTGGCGGGGTTTGGTTTTCATGGCTGGATCATATCGATTCATATAATCAATCAGCGCCCGAGTTTCGATTTCCGATGCTGGGTAGGTCTGATAGCCTTGCGGAGGATATCCAAAATTATGGGGGAAGTTGCGATTGATATTGAACCCACCCGGGCCGTCTTCATTATATTTCTCGTCCCCATCGTTATCGACGCCCTCAGGATAAATCTGATAAAGGCTGTCTAAAGGGGTCTCTGGTCGTTTTTTGAGCATGAGGCGCGCATCCTGCTTATCGATCACCCAGTCGCCCTTTTTATCTTTCACGCGCATCATGGTAATCAGGCCATCGCCGTTGAGGTCTTCAGGGCCGTCTTCATCCACTTGCCAGTCGAAATCATCATCGCGTGGCCTCAAATTTCCCTCCTGCTCCACCAGCGGCTTCCCGAAAAAACGTTCAGCACCGTCCGGATTGAGCCGCGGCACGATATAGAATGTCCGACGATCGAGCAGCCGGGTTACCGTCGAGTCTTGGCCGTAATTGGTAATCAGATATTCGGCGATTCCCAATGCGACTTCGCTGCCGATCACATGATCGCCCTCCGCATTTCCGCAGATGAGCAATGCTGGTTTATCTTGAGCTGCTTTTCCCCGGGGCCCAGAAATCTGCACCGCCCAGATGTCCCGTCCCCCGAATGTTTTGCCCAAGGAATGCAAGCGAGCGATTTGGGGAGACCGATTCACCAGGTCATTCAATGCTTTGCTCAGCGCAGCATAGGAGTGATAGCCCGACGCCGGGTCAGATGCAGTTCCCGGCCATAGCGGCCGATTCACTAATACCACCATGACCAAAATTAAACAGGAGAGATGTATGGAAGATTTCATGAAATATTCCTCCGTTACTTAACTATCGCTTATGCGAAAAAATCGCTTCCAATTTTGTGATTCCACGCCCGCGAAACGAGCATGGTGATCGTTGGTTTTCATTGTCATTGCCGAGCATCTCGTGCCGAAGCGGTGCCAGGCGTCAGAGGGATTGCTTCGTTCCGCTGCCTCTGGTCCCCCGATTGGTCAATGTCGTCAATCTAAGAGAATGAATGCGTGGAGGCCATTATTCTGGGAGTGAAGCGACAACCAATCGTTTCGGTACACAGAAAGTCAAGAGATGCTTTGCTTCCTGCAGTCGCTCAGCATGGCAATTCCCCGTTCAGATGGCGCCCATGGCCGATAGCTGGATCGCAAGGAAAAGGTCTGCAATTGTTTTTCGAGTCGACTCATTGATTAAATGCTATCTATCCAAATCCGCCAGCGGTATTGTTCAAAAAACCGATTTCGCTAAAAATAAATCGGATAAAATTTTTGATTAGGCCGGAACTTGAAAGCAAAACTGGGGAAATGGAAGTAATTTAGAGTTCGCTTCACCAGGCGCAACGTTGGCGAATGGCCCCAGGGCAAACGTTGCCAATCGATATCAGGGGCGATGAACAACTCGATGTCGCCGCGAGCCGGCTTGGATACGCTGTAGCCCAGTGACAGGCATAGCCAAGCAGGATAATAGCTTTTCATGCCATCTGGCAGCAGATCGCTTACGCGAACCGAGAACCAAAAGGTCATGCCAGGATAATCCTTGATGAAAGTTGGCTCTTGATTGGGTAAATGAGATGGATGATAACTGAATTTGAGTTGAACGATGTTGAGCCACGGCCATTTTTGTTTGATCAGCGGCGAAAAAGCACCAAGTTCATTTGCGGTAAAGTCAGCCAGGCTAAAACCCCAGTCCTTGAAGAAACCATCGTATATCTCGATCTCTAACAGGAGCAACGAACTCAGAATGGGACCGATCCACTGGCTGATCGGGGCGTCAAACCCAATCCATTGGCTGATGAGAGAGATCTGTTCGGAGAGCAATCGGGCCGAATAATAATGCCCTAATTTATCCATGTGGCCGTAGAGCGTATCGTGCCAGCCGAAATCCAAGTAGCCACGGGTTCTGCGCCAGCCCTGGTAAAAATGGAATCGCGTTCGTTCATTTTGCCACCAGGCTTGTTTGAAAGGTTGATAGGCGGCATAGTTCAGCGTTACCAACGCCATGCTCGAGATCGCCAGTCGCTGCCGATGGATCCGTGGCTGGGATGGCCGATTCAGCCTCAGAGCACCCCCAAGCTCTCGATCGGTCGAATGCACTGCCAGATCAGAGTTCGCAGCAAGCGTCTTCGAGGTAACAGTGCTATCAGGGGAGATAGCAGCTAAAAAATGTGTGGGATCGATCAACTGGCTGTTCCCAGTACAGATCCAGCAGCACAGGATAATGATTGTAATTCCAGCTCTCATTCACTTTCAAAAAATATACGAAGGTGAACCATGCTATCACGGAAAAATAGAGATCAAAATGTTCAAGCAAAATGATCCTGCCATGAATAAAGCTGCTTTGCTCATGGTCGCGGACGAGATACCATTCCTGGCGGCCTTGCCATCGTGACCGAGAGTTTGCGAAGGATGATGGATCTCAGATCATTGTTATGAAATTTTAAATCGAGTGTAAAATAACAAATTTTCTGTAAAAATCAAGTACTTTTTCTTTTGCTCAGATGCACATGTTGCCAATGTGAAGTTGCTATGTAATTTTTTTAACAAGTGTTCTTTTTTTTACTAAGTAACAGACCTGGAATAATTTTTGTTGCCAATGAAAATCAAGGAAGTATGAGAGAAGCTCTGCTGAGCCGCTATTACAATTTGGTGAAAAGCGAGCGTTCATGAGGTGAGTGAATTATAATTATGTAAAAAATAGTTGGAAATTTCTGACCAACACATTATATTGATATGGAAAATCCGCTCCGTGCGGCTAAAAATGTCCGTTTTATCACCCCAATTGGAGACGATAATGGATCCTCAGATTGTGGATTTAGCAGAACAGTTGTTGCAAAAAGAGACAGATTTTGTTGTCCCGGTGAAGAAGATCTGGTTAATGTTGAGTTTGATGGGCAAAATAGACGATGTGGCGTTCGAGAGCTTTGCGATGATGTTGCGCTCTGACCAGCGGTTTGAAATTTTCGAAGATGAAGACGCTGGGGTTTTGAGTTGTCAGGTTGACGAGTTGGAAGATGTGGGCTTTTTTATGGGGCCTCGCGTCATGTTAAAAAGCCGAAAGCCATCGCGAAGGGAGATGGGAGAGCTTTTGCTCAAAAAGACGGCATTGATCTACGAAGATCTCAAGAATGTATGGATGCAGCGCGACAGGTATAGTGAAGAAGAACAGGATCAATTGCTTTATGCGCTTGCCAGCACGCAGAAGCTTCTCCAGGCGATCGTGACTGAATTTTTTGAATGTGAAATCGAACAACTTTGAGGCCGGTTGGCGAACACGAACGAAGGTAACCTATCCCCTGTGCACGCGAATAAACCTATCAATGGAGACCCGCGAGTAGTGCTGTTTCACGCCATTTGGTTTCAGGCCGGTGTTGCGTTTTCAGGTCCGAGCGATAGCCTTAGAGTGATTATGTCGAAGCAGACGTTCCGTTTTTGGCATTTTAAGACTTTCCCATTGGCCCTGCGAATCGGGTGGACATTTTGTCAGGGGGTGAATAGCAGAATCGACGGTCGCGCGCGATCGAAAATCGATCAACTGAAACCTAATTCTCTCAAAACGGTCTCGTTTTGGCGCCATTTTTCTTTCACTTTGACAAATAGCTCCAGGAAAACCGGACGGCCCAAGAAGAGCTCGATCTCCTGTCGCGCGATCTGTCCCACCTGTTTGAGCGCCATGCCCTGCTTGCCGATGACAATGGCCTTTTGAGAGTCCCGCTCCACATAGATCACCGCCCGAATATAATCTTTGCCCTGGTCGCGCTCCCTGAATTCTTCAATAGCGACGGCTGTGGAATATGGGATTTCCTCCCCGTATTTCTCAAAGATCTTCTCGCGAATCAGCTCGGCCACAAAAAATCGCTCTGGCTGATCGGTAATCATGTCTTCGGGGTAAAATGGAAGCCCGATTGGCAAATACTTGATCAACAATTGATGGAGCCGGTCCAGCCCATCGGCCTTCAGAGCGGAGATGGGAATGATCTCCTCCAAACGAAATGCCTCAGCATACGCGGCGATCATCGGCAGCAATCGGTCTTTTTCGATGAGGTCGATTTTATTGATCGCAAGAATGATCGGCTTTTTGGTGAGCATGAGCTCCGAGAGGATGGTGCGATTGGCTTCAGAAATTGTGTCCTCTGGTTCGATCATGACCAAAAGCACATCCGCCTCCGTGATGGCAGTTTTCGCAGCCTTGACCATCTTTTCCTGCAACTTATAGCGCGGGGTCATCAGCCCTGGCGTATCCAAAAAGATGATTTGGTGATCGGGCTCGGTGAGGATTCCCAGCACCCGATGGCGCGTGGTCTGTGGCTTGGGTGTCACAATGGACAGTTTCTGCCCCAGCAGCGCGTTCATGAGCGTCGATTTCCCCACGTTGGGGCGGCCAATCAACGCAACATAGCCCGCTTTGAAATTCGGGCCAATATTGGCCTGGATGGCCGACTCTGGTTGGTCATTTTTTAGTGCTTTTGTTCCTTCTGGTGTCACCATTTTCACTCCGTTGCATTCGATGGGATGCCTCCCGACGATCCATCCACTTGATCGCTAATACGCTTTGGCGACCAACACGCGTTCGCGAGACGGCGCTCCGCATAGCAAACATTTGCCAGCTTCCCGATAGGGGTTATCCAGAGGAATGCAGCGAATGGTCGCTTTGGTCTCCTCTTGCAGGCGATCTTCACAACTGGTATTGCCACACCAATGCATCCAGAAAAAGCCGCCTGGATCCTCGATCTGGGTCTTGAATTGTTGATAATCATCGATCAGAAAGCTATTGTCCTCACGAAACTTCAAAGCGCGTTTATAAAGCTGATGATGGATTTGATCTAACGTTTTTTCGATGGTGGAGCTCAAATGGTCGAGGGACACGGTCATTTTCTCGCCGGTATCCCGTCGGGCAAGCACGACCTGAGAATGTTGTAATTCTTTGGGTCCGATCTCTAAGCGGATGGGGATGCCAAGCTGTTCGCCCTCATTAAATTTCCAGCCAGGTCGGTAGCCCTCCCGATCGTCCACCTTGAAGCTGAATTTGCCATTCCAGGAAATAGTAATTTTCTCAATGTATTCCAGAATCTGATTGCGCTCATGCTCTCCCTTGGTAATTGGGATAATAATGAGCTGGGTTGGCGCTAATTTTGGTGGCATGATAATTCCATTATCGTCGCCGTGCGTCATGATGATGGCGCCAATCAATCGCGTGGATACGCCCCAACTGGTAGCGTACACGTATTTGACTTCGCCATCTTTGTCTTGAAAAGTGACGTCGAAAGCTTTAGCAAAATTTTGGCCGAGATAATGAGAAGTACCAGCCTGGAGCGCTTTCTTATCCTGCATCATGGCCTCAATGCAATAAGTACGGACGGCGCCGGCAAATCGCTCCTTTTCTGTCTTGATCCCTTGAATGACAGGGATAGCCATGTACTCTTCAGCGAATTTGGTGTAAATCCGGAGGATTTTCAGGGTCTCTTCCTCGGCTTCTTGTGCGGTGGCATGAGCAGTATGGCCCTCCTGCCATAGAAATTCTGTGGTGCGGAGGAACAACCGCGTCCGCATTTCCCAGCGGACCACATTGGCCCATTGGTTGATGAGAATGGGAAGATCACGGTATGACTGGATCCAATTTTTATAGGTGCTCCAGATGATGGTCTCAGATGTCGGTCGAATATAGAGCGGTTCTTCCAGTTTCTTGCCGCCGCCATGAGTGACCACGGCGCATTCAGGAGCGAAACCCTCCACGTGTGCTGCCTCTTTCTGCATGAAGCTCTCAGGAATAAAGAGCGGAAAATAGGCGTTGACATGCCCGGTCTCTTTGAACATTTTATCCAATGCTGCCTGCATCTTTTCCCAGAGCGCATAACCATTGGGCTTGATCACCATACATCCCTTCACCGGGGCATAGTCCGCCAACTGCCCGGCGGCAATTACATCCGTATACCAGCGCGAATAGTCCTCCGATCGTTTTGTGATTCCTTTTGCCATGTGCTTGATTCATCCTCCTCATTAAACCATTTTGTTTGATCCATCCGGCGAGCCGAAAGGCCGAACGGAAAAATGAGCGCCGATAAAGATAACGTCAATTGAAAGTGGGCGCGCCATCATCGGTCACCCATCTATGGAATAGAGATCTATGATACCAGCGCCGCGCATTGGTCATTGGATTCCAAAAGTTTTTGCTCGACATGGTAGTAACAGACGTCCGGGCTGGGGAATGCTTTTAAACAAAACAGCTCACGGCTTCGTTCCCAATGGGGCCGCGATTTATCGATCACATCAACCAGCATTCCCTGATCACAATGCAAACATTTAGTCGGCTGTTGATCGAATGCGATCGTGGTGCGTCTGGCGACCAAGGCCTGGCTGTTTGTCCACGTCGGCTTTTTGGAGCGATGCAAAAATTCGATCCGATTCATTCTTTTGAACAGCAAGCGTCCCTCGTTTAAAGTGACATGAGCGCGAAACTCCAGCTTATCTTCGGCCGCCACTTGGTAGCGCTCCTGCTGATCTGGGTAGATCAGCGCATAGCAATGATCTTCCCAGTGGGTTGTATTGATAAAAGCTTCGTTGAAATGAACCAAATAGCCGTTTAGTTCCAAATGACTGCTGCGTTGCTGAATAATTTTCGTCAGTGCCGGCTTCACCGATACAGCGACCCCCTGAATATCCAATTGCTTACCTTGAATGGAGTCGAGCCAATCCTCAAACTCCTCCAGTTCATTCAAAAACTGGGCATACTGTTCCTCGGAGAGCAGCAGCGACGGATGATGGTGAATTTTTTCATCAAAATAGTGTCGGCAGCCGAAACATTTTCGACCGACATGATGAAATCCTTTGATGCATCGTTGCCCTTTATTCAGGAGCTGACAGCGCCATCGAAACGAGAGGCATCCCTGGGGATAGCAATTTTTCACCCGCATGACGTGATAGACCGATACGTAATGTTCAAATCTGGCATGTTCCGATGACTTGCATCGAAATACATCCAGGCGTTTGTATGGGTTGATCATTGCCCAAGCTCCCAGATCCTGCGTCGCTTCGAGAGCGATCCGTTAGCATAAATCAGCCAGACGCTGGCAAATTTCATCGAATAGAAGCCGTCCCGCTGGCGTCAATTTTAAACGAGGTGGCTGCAATTGGAACAATTGGCCGTCCTGATGTCCTTCAAGCTGGTCCAGCACGGATTGAAATTTTGGGAGAAACGAGACCGAAAATTTCGTTTCAAATGCGCTCAAATCGATTCCCGCGCTGGTTCGGAGGCCGAGATAGATAAATTCGATCATTTGTTGTTGCGGCGTGAGTCGTTCATCGCCTGCCACCGGCGAAATTCCTGTTTCCAATCGCTCGAAATAGTCATATATCGAGGCGACGTTCCAGTGCCGCACGTTTTCCCAATACGAATGGGCGGATGGGCCGATCCCCAGGTAATAGCGGCCGTTCCAGTAGTTCATATTGTGACGGCATTCGAACCCTGGTATGGCAAAATTGGAAATTTCATATTGGCAGTAATTTTCACTGGCCAGGGTTTCCATGCTCCAAAGATACATTGCTCGTTCGATGGATTCGCTAACCTTTCGGAATTCGCCAGCCGAAATGCGCTGCTGCAATCGGGTTTTCGGCTCGATGGTCAATCCGTAAATTGACAAATGATTCGGCTTGAATGATAAGGCGCGTCGCAGATTGGCTTGCCACTGCTTCAAAGTCTGATGCGGTATCGCAAAGATCAAATCCAGGCTGATGTTATCGAATCCGGCCTGCAAGGCCGATTCGATGCTGCGCTCAGCCTGGTCGGCACGATGGATTCGGCCTAACCGCTGCAACTCTGCATCAGAAAAAGATTGAATCCCAAGGCTCAACCGATTGATCCCCAGCGAGCGAAACGCCCTCAATCGCTCCAGCGACAGCGTTTCTGGATTGGCTTCCAGCGTGATTTCTGGATCGCTGATCCAGCGAAAGCGCTGATGCGCTTGGTCCATCAACCGCTCGATCGCTTCCTCAGACAAAAGCGAAGGTGTACCGCCGCCGAAATAGAGCGTTTCAAATTCAGCCGCCGCAAAAACTGGATGATCCTGATAAAATACCATCTCTTGCTGCGCCGCAGCGACGAATCGCTCCATATTTTCGGCAAGGGCGCGCTCGGAATAGAAATCACAATAGTCGCATTTTTTCAGGCAAAACGGCACATGAATATAAAAGCTTGCTCTCATATCAGCAAATGACATGAAAACTGGACATTTCTGTCCAGCCTATAAACATATCGGTGATCGATTGTTCTTATTGACCGATGGCGTCCAGTGATATGTTGTTGCAACATTCAAATAACAGGCTAAAACGCCTTGTCCGCGGAGCCAGCATGCTCAATCGTGCTTGTCATTTTATTGTCGATTTCCAATGAGATTTCGACATTCGCACCAATGACACGCAGCCATTGAATCCCGAATTTTGCAATACGTGCGAATTAACGAATGATGTCGGTGATTCTTGCCCAGCGAACTTTTTTGAAAAATTTATATAACGGCAGTCGCTGATCCCAGGAGAAATAGATGATGAGGGCCTGGCCCACCACATGGTCGCGCGGCAGAAAGCCCCAGCTTCGGCTGTCCGCGCTATTATCGCGGTTATCTCCCATCATGAATAAATAATCGTCCTTGAATGTGTATTCATCCGTCGGCACGCCATTGATCCACAGCTTTCCCTGGCGCCAGGTCACCTCATTTTTCTCGTAATCCTCAATAATTTTTTGATAGAGGTGATAGTTGTCCTGATGCAACTTGATCGTCGCCCCTTTTTTGGGGATCCAGAATGGTCCAAAATTGCTATTGCTGGTCAAAGGGTGCGCCGGCTCGTAATAATCGAGTTCGAATGAATTCCCCTGGCTATCCGTGATCAAATAATGATATTGATATTGGTGCTTTGTCTCTTGATACGCTTTGTTGAGCAACTGGGCAGAGCCGCCAGGCAGGTTGTCCACAAAAACCTGGCGCTCTCGCATTTCGACGGTTCGACCTGTGGCGCTGACAATTGGCCCGAAGTTTTCTGGAACATAGCCCGTGTTTTCATAAAGCCGGATCGTATATTTTTTGCCATTATCCCGATGAATTCGGTAGTAGAGCACATAAACTCCTTCATCTGGATCATAAGCCCGCTTGACGAAAGTGGATTGTCCTTCTGGTTTGCCATCGACGTAAACTGTCCCATTGCGCATCTCGATGGTTTGCCCTGCAGTGGCAATGCATCGCTTGATGTAATCCAGTTTTTTATCTAAAGGATATTTGAACACCACAATATCGCCAGGCTTAGGATCTTTGAATCCTGGCAAACGGCTATGTGGGATCTGGATGTTCACCAACGGGATAAACTCCGGGGTGCGGACACCATAGATGAATTTATTCACCAATAGGAAATCTCCTACCAGCAGGGTATCCTTCATCGAGCCTGTGGGGATGCGAAACGCCTGAACAACCAGGATTCTCAAAATCATCGCGGCGATAAACGCCACCAAGATGGCCTCAATATATTCGCGAAGCTTGCTCTTTTTGCTGGCTTCCCGCTTGCGTCGTTTTTCTTCTTGGCGCCGTCGATACCATTTTATCAAAGAATGAAAGAAACCAGTCTCAGATTGCATTGTCTTTTTCTCTGCCATTTGATCCTCAAATTATCCATACCAAAGAAATAACGCTTTCAAAATCCAAAAAAGCTCTATTTTATACTCCCAAGCCAAGCTGGGAGTTCACATATTGGGTACGATCCATCTCAAAGTTGGACCGCCCTCTTTAGTGCTAATACTCCCAATCTATTTCCTGGAGCTTTTGAACGGTTCCCAAACCGGCAACGATGCCAATGATAAGGGTACAAAGCAGCATAACCGCTGCGACCATGACGTGCAAGAAATTTTGTGAAAGCCCCAATTCAGTCCCAAAGGCATAAATTGCCATCATAATTCCTGTAAGCGCTATTGCAGTAACCGCTAAAATTGGACCGCCAGCGCCGCTTAACATCCGTTTTGGATGATCCCAATCGAATCTTGCGAAGTGGCTACTGATGAACAAGCCCGCCGAGCATAGGGCCGCAGTCATGCACGCGGTGATAAACAATCCGAAGACCACGAGCGTGTTGGAAACGTGCACATAGACCGCATGGAATATCACTGCCACCCAGGTTATTGCAGCGCTGAGCAGCCAGGACAGAAAAAATTTTCCCAATAGAATTCGCGAGATCGGCTGAGGCGCCAGCTTAGTGATCCAGAACGATTTTCCCTCGATTGGAATGAGTCGCGAGCTAATTTGACCAGCAAGGATCCCACTGAATAGCAAGATAAAGATATGGGTGCTGTAAACGGCTATTTCGGGATCCGTCTCACTGCGCTGCTGCATAAAAATGATAATAATCATCATGACCCCCAACATGGCGATACTGACGAGCTGCCGTGTATCACGCACCAATAGTCGAAGATCGCGGATGAACACCGAACTGGTGACTCCAGCAAACCATAATCGGCTGCGGGGTGGCGATGCCATCGATACGGGTTTGGCCCTGGTGGCTTTTTTTAGGCGCACCGCTGAAGCGCCAGAAAGATAGCCTTCTCGAAAGGCATAGTGGCTGAGTTGAATGCTCAAGAAGAACAAGCTCGCAACCAGTATGGTGAGTATCACCAGGTTTGTAATGAATAATTGAAAATCGGCATGGGCAAGGCCAAATAGAGATTGTGCCATCCAGGTGGATGGCAGCAGGTTGAGCACTACGGTATGAGATGGGCTTTCCAGCGTGGCGAGCGCGCCGGGGTTAAAATCTGGCGAGTTGCGGTCAAAGCTGGAGGCCCGTACCAATTGCAATGCGACCCAAATGATCACGGACATCACGGCGAATAGCACGGCTAATATATCACGCGCCCGGCTTGGGGGAATGACTCTGGTGATCAGCAATGCAAGTAAAAAGGCGAGGCTGATGGGCACGGCCAGAAATAACACGGCGACAATAAGCATCATGGGATAATAAAACCATTGGGCAGAGCTAATCACCCCATAAGCAAGGCATATCGGAATGCCCATGAACAAAAAAAATGAGGAATTGGCGACCATAGCCTCGATCAATTTTGCCGCAAAGATCGTTCGGCTGGACATCGGAAAGCTCATGAGCAGCGGCAGATCCGTGGTGATGAACAAATAATGGATCGTCACTGTGCTGCCACCGACAAACAAAAAGATAAAAAAGCCGAACAAGGTGAGCGTGATAAAATTTTCTATCAGGCCACTTCCTAAGCTGGTGACCATGAGCAGCGAAGTGAGGATCTCGTACGCCCATTTAAAGATGAAGAAGAAAAATACGCCGCCGCCCAGCAGCGCCAGCCAGCTCCGGGTGCGTTTTTTGCCCGAACCACGAAACAAGCCATTGAACATAATTTTCAGCTTGATCTTTAAGAGAATAATGAGCTGTCGTGCATTCATGGTTAGTTCTCGGCTAAAAATTTCAGGACTTCATCATAATCGCTGCCACCAGTTAGTTCCAGGAAAATCGATTCCAGGCTGGAGTCGCGCTGCTTCGAATGCAAGCGCAATTCCTGCATGGTGCCGCAAGCGATTAACTTGCCTTTGTCAATAATCCCCACCCGATCGCACATGGCCTCGGCGATCTCCAAGATGTGGGTGGACATAAAGATCGTCACCCCTTTTTCGATCAAGCCCCGGAGCAGATCCTTTAATTTTCGAGCACTTTTGGGATCTAATCCCACGGTCGGTTCATCTAAAAAAAGCACTTTCGGATCATGGATCAAGGCGGCTGCCAGGATCGCTTTCTGTTTCATGCCATGGGAGAAATTTTGGATCAATTCATCGATCTTGTCCTGAAGCTCGAAGAGCTCGGTCAAATTGGCGAAGCGCCGGCGAAACGTCGCTGGTTCGACCTCATAAATGTGTGAGATGAATTGCAAAAATTCTTTCAGTGTCAATTTCTCGTAAAGCACTGGGGTATCGGGTACTAAACCGAACATTTTTTTTGCTTCAATGGGCTGTTCCAAAAGATCATATCCCTCGATCCGAACCGTGCCAGAATTCGGGCGCAGCAATCCTGTCATCATTTTGATCGTGGTCGTTTTTCCTGCCCCGTTCGGACCGAGAAAAACAAAAAGTTCTTTGTGGACGTGAAGATTTAGATCATCCACGGCGACCAGCCCATTATACCGTTTGGTGAGATGAATGGCCTCTATCAAAAGAGATCTCCTTTCGATTTTTTTTATGCAATTTGAGCGATTCTTTTATCGGACATCCTGGGGCTGCGCTTCGAATCGCCCTTATTGCTGTTCAAGAAACCAGGGTGTCCTGAATTATTTCTTCGGGCGCGTTCGGCGGTGCCTACCAGCGGCCATCACTGCCCATCCGAGGTTGGTCCCAATCACGCTTGGGGCAATGCGGCACTGGCAATTCTATCAATCGACCTTTAATACCGCTAAAAACGCTTCCTGAGGCACTTCGACGCTCCCCAACTGCTTCATGCGCTTTTTGCCCTCCTTTTGTCTTTCCAATAATTTCCTTTTGCGGGTGATATCGCCACCATAGCACTTGGCAGTGACATTTTTGCGCAAAGGCCGAATTGTCTCGCGAGCAATGATTTTGCTGCCGATGGCGGATTGAATGACAACTTCAAACATCTGTCGCGGAATCAGCTCTTTGAGTTTCTGGCAGACCTTTCGCCCCCATTCATATCCCTTGGAGCGATGAATGATGATGGAGAGCGCATCAACTGGCTCTTTGTTGATCAAGATATCCAATTTTATCAAATCTCCCGGCTGATAATTAAGAAACTCGTAATCTAACGATGCATAGCCTTTGCTGACGGATTTCAGCTTGTCGTAAAAATCATAGATGATCTCCGCCAGCGGGAATTCGTAATGGAGATCCACCCGGGTGGGATCGATATAATCGGTGTTTTTATAAATACCTCGCCGTTCCTGAGCAATCTTCATAATGTTGCCGATATATTCGGTGGGCGTTAAAATGTTCGCTCGAACATACGGCTCTTCGATCAGCTTAATATTTCCTGGTGGCGGCAATTCCACAGGGTTATCCACCATAATGATCTCGCCGTTGGTCTTGTGAACTCGAAACGCGACACTGGGCAGCGTATTGACCAAATTCAGATGATACTCTCGTTCCAGGCGCTCTTGAATGATCTCCATGTGAAGCAGCCCCAAAAAGCCGCAGCGAAACCCAAACCCAAGAGCGATGGAATTCTCGGGCTCAAACACCAATGCGGCATCATTCAGCTTCAGCCGTTCTAATGCGTCTCGCAGGTCCTCATAATCCTCATTTTTGGCTGGAAATAGGCTGCTAAACACCATCGGTTTCGCTTCGCGATAGCCAGGCAGCGGCTTGGGCGCTGGATTTTCCGCCGATGTAATGGTATCGCCCACCTTGGTATCTTTCACTTCTTTCGCGCCAGCGATCACATACCCCACTTCACCAACCGTCAATCGATCGCGGGGGATATTTTTCAATTTCAGAATACCCACCTCAGCGACCTCATAAATTTTATCGTGCGAGAAAAATTTGATCGGCATGCCCGTGCGAATTTCTCCCTGGAAAACTCTCACGTAGGCAATGGCCCCCCGGTAGCTGTTAAACATGGAATCAAAAATTAGGGCTTGCAAGGGAGCCTTGGGATCTCCTTTCGGCGCCGGAATCCGATGCACCACGGCCTCCAATAGCGCATGAATGCCAATGCCCTCCCGAGCACTGCACAATAAAATTTCGCTCTCATCAACCCCCATGATTTCCACGATTTGCTGTTTCACGACGTCTACACGCGCATTCTGCATATCAATTTTATTGATCACAGGAATGATCTCTAGGTTATTCTCCAGTGCTAGGTATAAATTGCTGATCGTCTGCGCTTCAACGCCCTGTGTCGCATCCACGACAAGAATCGCACCCTCACACGCTGCCAGACTCCTCGATACCTCATAGGAAAAATCAACATGACCCGGCGTATCGATCAGGTTCAATGTGTAGGTGTTATGGTCATCGGCATGATAAGTCATCGTAATGGCATGGGCCTTTATGGTAATACCACGCTCCCGTTCCAGATCCATGCTATCGAGAATCTGGTTCACCATCTCCTCTTTGCGGAATGTGCCCGTCTCTTCCAACAGGCGATCGGCCAAGGTCGATTTTCCGTGATCGATATGGGCAATAATCGAGAAATTTCGGATTAGCTCGGTTGACATATCTTTATCACCAAATGTGCTGCTAACTAGAAATTAAAGTCTCTAATAATAGGAAAATTTTCCGAATAAATCAATACTAAATTTTATCGCATGGCGTACACCACGAAACCCAAGCTGCGTTTGTTTCGTGAGATCAGCGATTTGGGCACAATGAAGCATATCTTATGCCGCTCTTCATTAGGATTAATATCCGATTTCTTTTCTGACCAAGATAACGAGCGAGCAATCCGAAAGTTGCTTGAGAGGGACGACTTTCTGGGGAGAGGTTAAAGTCCATCGGGGATTCCAATAGCAAAGTAAGGGATTGAAATCGGCCGAGCTCTTCTATCCACCAGTCCTCTTTTCGACTGGGAAATAGGAATCGAGTCTTCGATAAGATTCATTGGCCGGTACGCCGGATGGTTCAACTGCGGTTAAGGGATAAATGTCCATGTGATTAGCGGCTAACGAAAAAGCGATGGCATGATCGGTTTTTGCACGAACAATGTCGACTAAACCGAATGGTCGGCACCTAAATAGTGTGCGACATATTGCAATGTCAGCAGATGGTCGGATAGATGGATGCGCGAAATCTACACGTCGGGTTCGATGAAGGGATGCAGGAGATGGTGCTTATATGCGCACCCATCTTCTCCTCTATGAAGTCAAAGAATAGAGGTTTAGATGCCCAGTCCCATTTGCCTTATGATCGGTTAGCGGGATTTTGATCAATGATCGAAGTTATCTCATCCCAGGGAATTGGCCCGAGATCCGAGGCAGCGCAATTGTCGCGCACTTGCTGGCTGGTCTTCGCTCCGGGGATCGCTGTATGACAGGCAGGATGAGATATGGAAAATCGCAAACTCACCTGGCTCATGGTTTGATTGGGATAACGATCGAATAATGGCTGGCATCGTTCCAGTTCTGTCAAGTAACGATCCAATTTTTCGGGAGAAAGGTTGAAGCGACGATGATCATCCTCACTGAATTGGGTGCTCCGATTGAATTTCCCGGTCAAAAGTCCAAATAGCAGCGGGATTCGAACAATAACGCCAATCCCATAGCTCATCGCTTTGGGGAACAATTCCCGTTCCGCCTCCCGTTCCAATAAATTATAGCGAACCTGAATGCAATCGATCAGCTCGTGGTATTGGTCCAAAAGGAACGCCTGCTCGGTCTCTTTGAACGACTGGACGCTCCAGCCAGCATGGCGAATTTTGCCCTGCTGCTTCAATCGTTCCAGTGCCTCCCATGGGTCTGGCCGCATGAGTTTCTCTGTATCTGGACTATGGAGCTGCAAAATATCGATGACATCAAGGTTCAACCGTTTCAAACTTTGTTCTGCTGCCCAAATAATGTAATCCCGATCAGCGTTCTGACGGATCGGGCCGTAGCCTCGATCATCCTCCGGGCCACTGTGATAGAAGTCGTTTCCAGCTTTTGTGGCAATGATGACATTTCCTTTTCCGCGCTCTTTGATCACTTCGGCGATTAATTGCTCTGAGTGACCAAAACCATAGACATCCGCAGTATCGATCAACGTCACGCCCTGATCGAGCGCCTCGTGCAGCGCTCGTTTCGACTCGTGGTCATCGGTTGGCCCCCAATTCATGCCACCGATCGCCCAAGCCCCAAAGCCAATGGTGGATACCACCGGTCCTCGCTGACCCAGTTTCACATATTTCATGACCATACCCCAAATTTGATTAGGAACATTTCTTATTCGAATGTCAATAAAATTTTAGTATAACGTATCATGCTGCCAGAGAACAAACAGGCCGGCAGTCACATTAATAATGCTATCAATGACGACAGATCATCTCCCTTGTTCACGGAGGGAAAATGATCAAGAATTTACAAGGGCATTTTCAACGTGCGTTTTCTGTCGCGCACAGGATCGCCCCCAATAGTGCATCGAACAGGTTTCGTGCGATGATCCATTTTCAGAGTTAGATGAGAAATGTTCCCATTTGATGCAAAATGGGATCAAAGTTGGCTGCCGCATAATCGGCTTAGCGAACAAAAAGAAACGATTTTATTCGGCAGATCGAAAAATTCCAGGCGTGGGGATTTCGTCTGATAAAAAACACTTGCCTATTAAAATTTTTCTGTTAAATTTGCGCTCTATGAAACCAGCACTTATTGTTCATGGCGGGGCTTGGAGCATTCCAGCCGAATATGAGGCGGCCCATCTGGCTGGAGTGACTAAGGCGATCGCCGATATCTATCCTCATCTTCAAACTGGGATGAGCGCTTTGGACGCCGTCGAAGCGGCTGTCAAGATTTTAGAAGAAGATCCGACGTTCGATGCTGGCCGGGGCGCGTTTCTGAACGCCCGTGGCGAAATCGAGCTGGACGCCATGATCATGGATGGTGCCACCCTGTCATTTGGAGCAGTTGCTGGGGTGCAAAACATCCTTCACCCTGTCACATTAGCCCGCAAGGTCATGGAGCAGACAGAACATTGCTTCCTCATCGGTACCGGGGCTCAACTTTTCGCTCAGCAGATGGGGATCGAATGTCTGCCTACGGAACAGTTGCTGACCGAAAGAGAACTGAAATTTTACGAGCGCATCAAAAATGACCCATCCTTTTATTCCCACCAGCCATTTGAACCGCATCCGCACGGCACAGTTGGGGCGGTGGCACTCGACGTTCGCGGTCACCTGGCTGCTGCAACATCGACTGGCGGCACTCCTCGGAAGCTACCGGGACGCGTGGGAGACTCCCCAATTGTTGGGGCAGGGACCTATGCCGATGACCAGTTGGGCGCTGCCTCGGCCACGGGCTGGGGGGAGTCCATTATGAAAGTACTGATGACAAAGACCGCCTGCGATCTATTAATCAACCGATCCGCATTCGCTGCAGCGCAAACGGCAGTGGAGATCCTAAGCCGGAGGGTCCATGGCTGGGGTGGGATCATTCTGATCGATCGCAATGGACACTACGGGTTTGCTCATAACACCAGCAAAATGGCCTTCGCCTATATGGACGAATCCAGGGGAATCATCGCTCGCATTCGCTGCTGACTTTTGTTCGTCATGGATGCCTCGCTAATTTTTTTTTCGAACCGCGAATCAAGCGCGGTTTATCCCATCAGCGACGCTGGCTTATCATCCATCGGCTCTTGAGGCGAGTGAGCTCCTTCTGATCCGATTCGCGAATCGTCTGGTGGAGAAACGTCGGCTGGTCATCTTGCTCCAATTGCTGAGATCGGGCGATGATCCGATCCCCATAAAACGCCTCGCCGCGAAAAGCGATCTCCAGTTCTGCTGGCTCGTAGCGCCTCCATATTCCGGATGGTGTCGTCTCCAGCGCCCATTCGATGGAACGCACATGATTGACATGCCGGTTCACATCAAGATCGGCCAGCCGAACACGGAACGGCAATTCCAGTTCTGGTTGCATGACTTCTGGGAACGCCTCGAATGCATCCTCAATGGCGCGCTCGGAGCGATGTGGGTAATTTGGTAGATGATCCTCCAACCGAACCGGTTGTTTTAATGTTATGTCCAAAAGCAACCAAGAACTGGTAGCAAGAGCGATCCGCTGTTGCTGGCTATCCACGACTTCAAACTCGCGTAACGCAAATAAATTGACCTTCGCCGATGGCCAGGTATTGACCCAAATCGTTTCTCCCCATGCAGGATAGCGAAAAATTTTGATATGATACCGAGACAACACCCATGTCAAATTTCTGGCGATTAAATCGACCACCGATACCCCCAACCGACCGGCATGTTCGCTGGCGCTCTCCTGCAAATAATCCAACAGTGCCGATAATTTGATTTTTCCATTGGGTTCAACCTCGTAGGATCGAACCCGAAATTTTTGCTGATGAACTGCATCCATGGGAATTCCTCGTATTCACAATAAGTCCATAATCATTTCATCGGGGTGCTGGGCTTGTCCAGCGGGTGATCTGTTCTGCCATGAGCCGAGTCGTCACACGCAATCGCATCGCTGAACATCCAATTTTTTCCGCTTTGTTAAATGCATGTGGTGTGGGAACATCATGTTCGCTTGTGATTATCACTTGGATTTTGAATGCTCGAGTTTGCCTTGATTGTATCGGGCATCGGACCTTCGGAGCAAAAACGCAAAAGTGATTCCGGCAAAACCCAACAGCGAAAAAATCCACATGCCAGCGGTGTATCCCTGGGTAATATCGTTCACTTTGCCGATCAAGATATTAAAGCCGAATAATCCGATATTCTGAATCATGGTCATGAGGCCGTATGCTGTGCCCAACCGGTCTTTATCGACAATCAACGCCACCGAGGGCCACATCACGGCTGGAATGAGCGAGAAGGCAATGCCCATCATCGCCATAGGAATCGTCAGGTAAATTGGAATTTCGGAATGGATGCCAAAAAAATCGCTATGTAGCGCGATGGATCTGGTGATACCTAATGGCGCTGCCAGATCGATTTTGTAAGCCATTACCAAATAGACAGGGATGATGAGCAATGAGCCCACCATCATCAATGTGGTTCTGCGGCCGATCCGATCGACCAACAGGCCAAACAGAGGGGTGAAAATCATCGCTGCCAACGTAAGCATGCTTGAAAGATTCCCACCGACCTCGCGGGTGGTCTGATGCACGTCCTGGAAAAACTTAATGGCAAAAGTTTGAAATGGGAACATGGCGGAGTAGAAAGTGACGCATAGTGCACTGATGAACCAGAACGATGGGCCGAACTGAAAAACCTGCCGCAATTCAACTCTGTCTGTCTGGCCATCCTTTGGGATATCATATTTTTTGATGGCATAACTGTCCATCAAATAATAGATCAAAATGAAGGCCACCGCCGAAATCCCAGCAGCTACCATGATCAGCAGAGGTTTTTGCCAGACATCATAAAGCGAGCGCGCCCAGGTTGGGGAATTCAATGCCATAAATGAGCCCAGACGGGCCACCGTGAGGTTCAAACCAAAAGCAAAGGAGAGCTCTTTTCCTTTAAACCATCGAGCGATGATCGTCGTAATGGCCACAATCATGGACTCAGCCCCGATACCGTAGATGAAACGCCCTGTAGCCATGACATAAATATCTCCCCTGAGCACGGTCACCGCGCTTCCGATCATCACCAACAGGGTAAATAACAAGACCGATCGCCGAGTTCCAATTCGGTCAATGATGATCCCCCCAATCAATACCATGATGATATTGGGGAAGCTGTAAATGGCGTTCAAAAGACCGATATTGGCATCGGAAAATCCAAGTTGTTTTTTCAGCAGATCGGCCAGCGGGCTAATGCTATCGTAGATGTAGTAATTGCCAAACATAGCCAAGCTGATGAATAGCAAGATCAGCCACCGGAATAGCGGTTTTGGCTGGAGACGTTGAGAAACACTGATTGTTTGAGCGCTCATGTGGATTCCTTTTCTTTTCTAAATTAGACGAATGCAAAATAGCCAAAAGAAATTATTGTCTAGATCGGCCATTGGCTGGAGGTGAAGCCATCCCTTAAATGAAATGCTTATTCCCTATATCGTGGCAGCTTCGAATGACTTAGCCGAGCATGTTGAATAACGCTATCATAAATGGATTCTGAATCAACATCATCACCTCTGAGAAAAATTGGCCCTAATTTATCCCAATAATGTGACAATGTCAAGCGATTTTTTGGAGAGAGCTGCAACTTAGTACCTTGCTATACAGATCGTCGCCCATTGATTCGATCATATGGTTGAAACCATCGGTTGATTGTTTCGGCCGGACTCTAACGCCAAACGCACCAGTGCTTGGCAATCGTGAAGCAGACATGATCTATGCAAAATATTGCAAGAGCTACTGACATTTTTTTGCACGCTGGAGGTGATTTTGATTCAATCGGAAGACATTTCATGAGCTATCTAATTGAAAATTGGAAGCCATTTTTTGGTCGGTTTTTGGTATAATAATTGCTTTTTTGCTTCAATTGTAAAGCAAAATTTACAATCTCTCACGACCATCGTTAACAGATCACCCAAATTTTTGTTAGAGACCATTATTCGCCAAGACATAGCATATTTCGCCGAGAGGGGGTGATATTCCAGGAGCCATTGTTTCGTCATGCCATTTCGGTTTCAGCAATTTGGAATCGCCATGACTTTGCTTCGATTCCATTCCATCGAGGCGGCTCATTGATTGCTATAAGCGATGTCTTTATTGGGCTCCAGCATTCCTGTGGATGAAACTCAAGCGCTTAACGGGTGCAGTGCATTATGCGAATAAAAAGAACGACAGGTTCTTTTCCCGTCATTTTGGTTCAAGTTCCTACCGTCCCAGCCAGTATCGTCACAATTCGCTCCGCCATAAGAAGCCATTGAGGCGACGACAGTCTGGTTGCCCTCGCTGATAGCAACGTTATAAGCAACTTTTTGAGTCGACTCCAATGAATTGAATTGTTTTCTGCCAAGCAAATTTTAGTAGGAGGAACAATATGATGATGAAATCCTGGTCAATTATGTTTGTGCTGCTGCTCATTCCGGCGCTGGGATTTGCAGGAGTCACTGGCAAAATCTCTGGCAAGGTAGTAGATAAGGAAACTGGCGAGCCATTGCCAGGGGTCAATATCACCATCCAAGGGACGACCATGGGGGCGGCGACCAATACCAACGGCGAGTATTTTATTATCAACGTCCCAGTGGGCACTTACACCCTGGTCGCTAGCATGATTGGCTATAAGCGTGTGGAGAAGACCAATGTTCGCTCGGTCCAAGACATGACCACAGTGGTCAATTTCCAATTGGAGAGCACTGTCATGGAGTTGGGTGAAACAGTAACCATCACGGCCGAACGTCCCATGGTTAGAACCGATGCCACGGCCTCGTCTCGGGAAGTGGAAGGCGATAAGGTGATGTTGTTGCCCAAGGTAGACACCTTTGAGGAAGCGATTAGCTTGCAGGCTGGCGTGGTTGGTAGCAATGTCCGTGGCGGCCGTGGGACAGAATTGACTTACATGGTCGACGGTATGACCGTAGAAGACCCGCTCCAAGGAGGTGTCGGCGCCACAATCAATCGGAACGCGATTGCTGAAATTGTGCTGCTGACCGGCGGTTTTAGCGCTGAATACGGCCAGGCCATGTCCGGGGTCGTCAACCTGGTGACCAAAGAAGGCGGCACTCGGTATAGTGGCCAGCTTCGTTATACCACCGACGAGCCGTTCGATGAACGCACCTTTTCCGCCAATGATAATATCTATGAATTAAGCTTCGGTGGGCCAACCCCATTTTTCAGCCCGTTGAAATTCTATTTATCAGGACGCGTTTTTACCACGGACTGCAAAGGCAGCAACGTGCAAGGTGACAATCCTGGGCCTGGCTATAAGGTGTTAGACCCGGCTGGCAATAATCTGGGATGGTACCCGCACAACTCGGAGCAACAATACAGCACCCAAATCAAGCTCACCTATAATTTCACTCCCGATATGAAACTGACTTTTGGAGGATTCAAGTCACGGGATCAATGGGATTTTTATGATTGGGCCTGGCGCTATGGCACCGATCCAGAAGGCTATGATACATTGGGCTGGTCGCTTACTCCCAGCACCAGTATGCTCGATCATTATCATTCGAGAATGTTAGAGAGCTCTCAATACAAATTGACTTGGACCCATACCATAAGCAGCAAGACATTCTACACGGCGAATATCACCTATTTCAAAAATTACGATAATACCGCAAAGCGAGAATTGCGAGAGCAAAAAGATCGGTTCCTATCGCTGTTTGAAAATTGGTGGGAAGATTATCGTTTCGTGCCGATCGACAATCGCGACAGCGATGGCGATGGCGTGTGGGATCAATTCTCCTACCGGCAGAATGGTTATTCCAATACCCCCAGATTCCCCTGGGGCAATCCGTATGGGATATCGAATGTATTCGTGGGCGGAGGTGACACCCGATTGGGCGCTCGGCTGTATAAGAGCCAGTACCTAGCGACCAAATGGGATTTTGTCAGCCAAGTCACTATCAACCACCAAATCAAATTTGGCTTCGAATACTTCATGCACACCATGGAGAAAAATTATAATTCGCTCCCCTGGGATCCAGTCCCATTTCAGGACATCTATAAATATGAGCCCAAAACTGGAGCGGTTTATTTGTTAGATAAAATGGAATGGCGCGGGTTAGTCGTCAACGCCGGATTAAGGCTGGATTACATCGATCCGCAGGCACGGGTACGCGTGGACGTGTTGAATACCAGTCCAGATGCTCCATGGACCGATGCCAAGATCAAATGGCAATTGAGCCCGCGTTTGGGCATTTCCCACCCGATTTCTGAGAAAACGGTCATGCATTTCAACTATGGCTGGTTTTTCGAAGAGCCTCGCTTCAACAGCCTGTATGACTTCGTGGTGATGCCGCCGCAGTTATTGCGTCGAGGCAATCAATATCTGGGCAACCCCAACTTGGAAGCGCAAAAAACCAAGGCCTGGGAATTTGGCGCCGCCCATCAGATCTCCAATAACCTCAGCCTGGATATCACCGGCTATTACAAGGACATGTACGATGTCGAGGGGATCCGCTTTGTCCCAGCTATTCCCAATACCTATTCGGTGTTCACCAATTCCGAATACGGCAAAGCTTATGGGATCGAGTTTTCGCTGAAAAAGCGTTATAGCGATAATTTCAGTTTTGATCTGAATTACACCTTAGCCTGGGCCCGAGGTACCAGTTCCAATCAATTGCAGCACTATCAGTTGGTCACCAACGGTCCGCCCGACCCCTACACGGGTCAAATGAGAGTCTATCCGCAACTGGATTATTGGTTAGACTTTGATCAGCGGCACACCGCTAATTTTGTGTTCGACTATCGGTTGCCCGAGAACGCTGGTCCCACGTTGTTCGGCTATCATTGGCTCGAGAATTTCGGCCTGAACTTAATCTGGCGCTATCATAGTGGTCGTCCCTATACTCGGGAGGACAGCCGCGGCAATCAATTGGGCGACTATAATGGCGCACGACAGCCGTGGTACATGCGAACCGATGCTCGAATCAATCGCGATTTCACCGTGTTTGGAGTGACGACTTCGTTCTTCGCTGAAATTGAGAATCTGTTCAATGAACGACGAGCCACCGGGGTATATGCCAGAACCGGAAGCGCCTACTGGAACGGCATCGTCTATCCCAAAGGGTCTTCCACCTTCTATGAAGGGACTCCTCAATACGACGCCAATGCGGATGTGGGGATCAAAGAGTGGGATCCACAGCCATTCAACGAAAAGGGCTTGCGGCAACAACTCGATCCAGTTGACCTCAATGGCGACGGCGATTTTGATGACATCATTGGTGCCAATGACGGCAAAGTGACCCCCGAGGAGTATTATAATGCCTATTTGCGGTATATCAATGATTCCTATCGTCGCAAGACCAATTTCATGCGGGGACGACGGATCTGGATCGGCTTTCAGCTCTATTTCTAACTGATTGTTCTCGGAGGGCAATTCCCTCCGTTAACGATAAAGCACAATTTATTCTTATGGAGGTGAGAGGATGAACCGAAACTCTCGATTATGGTTAATGGTGATCATTCTAACCACATGCGCTGCCGTGTTTGGGGCTTCCGTTGTGGCGGCAGCCACCAAAACTGGCCCAGCGAAAAACACATTATGGAAAACAACCTACCCAGATAACATGTTCGACCTGCGTTATCACGATGTTGGCCAGCTCTATCTGCCCATCACCAATTTCGGCATTCATGGGCATGAGGTGAGCACCGGTAGTGCCGGCGGAATCTGGCCCAAGGGCTCGGGTCAAGCCTACATCTTCGGTGCAGGCATCTGGATCGGCGCGATCAAAAATGGCAAAAAGCTGGTATCGGTCGGCTATAACCCCAATAGCGGTCAGAGCGAACTGGTGCCCGGCTTCGAGCTCGATCCAACGCATAACTACAATTTCAACAATGCCGGCGTTCGGGTACTATTGAGTACCGACTACCCCGATCGCTTTCTGGCTGAAGGAATGCCAGAATGGCCATTCGGATACTACCATCCTGATCCGGATGGCAATCCAGAGACCAATGACGCCGACACCGTGAAGACCTGGGCTGAAGCGGGCGAGGGGTATAAGCCGGTGACCGTTTCCGTTCAGGACAGCTATGCCTGGTTCAGTGATGTGGATCAAACGTATAAATTCGATGCCAGCGCGGACATCCTTGGGGTTCATGTGATCCAAACGGGCTATGCCTGGAATTACTTTTTCAACCAGGATTTCGTCTTTTTATCGTACAACATCATTAATGCCTCGAATGAGGAATTGAAAGATATGTACCTGGCCGTCACCTGTGACCCAGATATCGGCGATGCTTCCGATGACATGGTTGGCTTCGATGAATCGCGCAACATGGCCTACGTTTACGACAATGATGGCAAAGAATCCGGTTGGTCGACCCCAGCCGGCTATTTGGGCTATGTGTTCTTGGAGAGCCCAATCGATCCACAAACGGGACAGCAATTGGGACTAACCGCGTTCCGTATTTTTACCATTGACGTGGATCCGGGCACGGATGTGGAGCGGTACGATGTGATCAGCGCCAATGGGACGTTTGATGTGGATACCAGCCCGGCCGATAAGCGATTCAGCATGCCCACTGGCCCATTCACATTAAAACCTGGTGAATCTGCTCGCGTGGTTGTTGGCATTATCTGTGCCAAGGATAAAAAATCGCTGGAGATCTCGTGCGATCTGGCCCAACAGATGTACGATCTGGGCTGGGTGAGCCCGGCGCCGCCTGCCGAACCGAAGTTGACGCTGATCCCAGGCCCGGGCAAGGTCACTATCCGATGGGATACGAAAGCTGAAAATTCCGTCGACCCGGTCTCTGGCGAACGAGATTTTGAAGGCTATCGCCTCTATAAAAGCCGGACCGGTATCGGCCCATTGGGCAATTGGAAGGTAGCTGATCCGACGACCCAATGGCAATTGATCGGGCAATGGGATTTAGCGAATGGGATCACCAAAAATCAGCCCATCAATCCGTTGGATCAATTTGACGACGCTCACCCTGATGACAAATATCTTGGCGATGATACGGGATTAGTGCACGAGTATATCGATGAGGACGTGATTGATGGGGTTGAATATCACTACGCCATTACGTCCTATGACCGCGGCAATCTGGCGATCAGAAGCCTAGAATGCGGGCTGATCCTTGGTCAAAATCGCGCGTCAATCCGACCCGGCTTTTTCACCATGGGATATGAAAAAGCCAAAGTATTGAACGTGACACATGCTGTGAATAGTGGGACGACTGCCCCGCAGCCCACGGTGGCCATCATCCCAACGCTCATGGATCAAGTCATCGACGCGCACTATGAAATCAGCTTCAGCTATGTGGGCACAACTAAAACCTTCTCGGTCACAAATTTGAATGATAATTCGATCGTGGTCGATAAATCGACGACGCTCAACGGCGACACCTATTTTAATGGCGTAAAGTTGACGCTCAATGACGTCCCTGCGGGCAATTTTGTATCCGGCGGATGGGTTGGAACCGTCAACACCAATTGGCAAATAACCAACATCAAACCGATCGTCAAGGTACCCTACGATTATGAGATCCGCTTCACCGCAGAAGGGACAGCCTCGCTGCCAGCTCAGTTGGAGCTGCCGTTCGAAGTGTGGCGAATTGAGCAAGATTCTTCGTATCGGGCCAAGAGCCTGTTCTTCCAGGATAATCCCAGCGACCCTGCCGAGAAAAAGGGCAAATTGACGAATGGGGACATTATCAAGGTTATGGAAGATTACAAGGATTATATTACTGGGGCCAAGAAAACTGGATTTACGTTCCAGTTCGAGGTCATGATCCCAGAAGCCGCTGTTGATCCAGTGCCCGGGAACGTATTTAAATTTGTGCTGTCGAAACCTTACAGCCCAAAAGACAAGTACCAATTCGAAACTGTGGCTGAAAAGATCGATCCGAAAAAAGAGCAATTGCAAAATATCAAAGTGGTTCCCAACCCCTACATCGTTCGCAATACTTGGGAGCGCAGCGGCGATTATGCGCGGTTGATGTTCATCAATCTCCCCGAAGAATATGTGATTCGGATTTACACGCTCGCCGGAGATCATGTGCGCACCATCGATTCGAAAACCGCAGCCGCCGATAAATTGGAAACCGGACCCGGTTGGATCTTCTGGAACCTGCTAACCCATAACGACCAGAAGGTCGTCCCCGGCGTTTACATTTTTCATGTTGAAGCCCCTGGGATCGGCAACCACATTGGCAAATTTGCGATTGTCAGGTAAGCCTGGCGCACCGCGACCATTAGATGAATAGCTCGATTATCGAGGAGGAACCAAAGATATGAGAAAAATATTTGTGATAATATTGGCCATTAGCCTGATAAGCTCAGGACTTTTGCAGGCGCAATTTTCAAAGCGGGGCACCTCAGGCGCTCAGTTCTTGAAATTAGGCGTTGGTGCCCGGGCTCAAGCCATGGGAGGTGCATTTACTGCTTTAGCCAACGACGCCTCCGCACTGTACTGGAATCCCGCCGGCATCGCCCGAATCCCTAAAAACGAGTTGATCTTCGCTTACACCGACTGGATCGCTGATATCAACCATGCCTATTTCGGCTTTGTGTATAATGCCGGGCAAATCGGTAGCTTTGGGGTAAGCTTGACCTCTGTCTCCATGGGACAGATGGAAATCACCACGCCAGAAGAACCCCAAGGGACAGGCAACTTTTTCAACGCTTCTGATCTTGCATTCGGCGTGACCTACGCCCGAAATATGACCGATCGGTTTTCATTTGGCATTCAGCTCAAGTTGATCTCTGAGTCCATTTGGGATATGAACGCATTTGGATGGGCGTTCGACATCGGAACGATGTACGATGTGGGATTAGGGGGACTGAAATTGGCGATGAATATGGCTAACTTTGGGCCAGAGCTGCATTTCACCGGAGCTGGCTTGCTCACGCAATTTAACAAGTTCCCCGAAGCCGGCAATGTCGCCCCGGTCGACGTCTATTACGACACCGATCATTATGCCCTGCCGATGACCTTCCGGCTGGCGCTTGGCTATGGTTGGGATCCATTTGGGGATCAAGTGAATGTGACCGAATGCATCGAGTTCGTCAAAACCAACGACCGCGCCGAAGCTTTGATCGTGGGGGCGGAAGCCGCTCTGATGGACTTATTCTTCGTGCGGTTTGGGCTCAATACTACTCCAGATGATGAAAATGAGGAAGGGCTTTCGGCTGGTGCGGGCGTTCGACTGAATTTGGGCTCGTATCAGGGAAGGTTCGATTATGCGTTTACCGACTTCGGCCGATTGCAGGGCATCCATCGCTTCTCCATCGGACTGTCGTTTTAATTGATCTTCCGCAAGGGTTACCAAATTGCCGAAATTTGGTAACCCTTTTCCCTCCTCATGTGCCATTCTCGAAACAGACGGCCACTTTGAAAGCGAACCAAAAAACGCTGAATCAGATCATTGTTCACTTCATAGTCCAACCATTGATACTCGTACCGATTGCCTGACCGGCCACGAAGCATCATGCCTCGCAGTCGCCCACAATCAACCAGTTGACCAAGCAAAATCTGGCCAATCTCATCCGGGTGAAGTTTTCGTTCCACGATCCACGGATCCCTCTCGCCTGGGACGCCGGCAGCAACCGAGACTTTGCGGCTGGCGCCCATTCTGCTATCCGCATTCATCCTTTGCTTAAGATAATTGATCACTCTGACTAATCGAAACAGTGTGATCAGGTCGATTCGCGAAAAATTCTCGGTTTCCACTGGCAACGCGGTTGAACGATATAACAGAAAATCAGTGCCCGAAATATACCCTTGTTTCACGCAATTTTCGAAAGTCAATGAACCTGGCGGGGGATAAAAAACGCTAGGGCCAATGACCACTGGCAGATCCGCTAAAAAAAGTATATCGTCCAGCATCTGGTCCAGCGTATCCTCTGGCAGGCCGATAATCAGATATGCCACGACTTTCAACCCATATTTTCTTGCCCACCGAACGACATTGGAGAAATGCCGATAGGATTGATTTCGGGCAATGCGTCTCTGGATCATGGGGCTGCCAGAGACCAATGGGATATTCAGCCATTCGAACCCAGCGGCTTTCATGACACGGATCAAATCCTCGTCCAATGAATCGGCCAGCAAACCGTTCATCGCAGACAATCTCAGCCGATAACTAGAAAACCGCTCGACAATTCCCTGAAACAATTGCCTGGCACGGTCCCGGTCAGCGGTGAGATGGTCATCCTCAAAATCGAAATGGAGAATGCCTCTTTTTACTCCCAATTCCATCTCATCCAGCACCATCCCAATGGAGCGGAAACGAACCTTTTTGCCCATCACTTTGGCAATCGAGCAGAAATTGCAATTTTTGGGACAGCCGCGCGAGGTGATCAGCATGGCCATGGTGTCATTCAACTCTAAAAGAGGAAGCTCATCCAGGTTGGGAATATAAGACTTACTAGGATGAATGACGATCCGTCCTTGGTCTCGATACGCTAAGCCATCTATGGACTTCAATGCAGCCGAGTCGTTGTTCATCAGGGCGGCCAACAGTTTTAGCATTCGCTCCTCGCCCTCGCCCAAAATTACGAAATCAAAATAGCCAGTGTTCATGACATCGAATGGGACAGCGGTGGCATGATGACCGCCTGCAACGACGGAAACCAATGGCATCATCATTTTGCATCGCCGCGCTGTCTCCAGCGCCATATCAAAATATGGTGTAAAATTACAGGAAATGCCGATCAGATCTGGTTGAAAGCTCCGAAGCTGTGCCTCGATCTGGTCAAAACTTAATCCAAAATGTCGATAATGGGTAAACAACTTGAAAGGGCTGAGATCATTGGGAGGATAAAAGGTCTTGAGATAGCTGAGCGGCTCTGGAATTGGAATGGTGCGCTTTTGCGGGCTGGCTAAAGCATCGAGCAAATAAGTTGTATAACCGGCCCGATCCAGCACTGCCTGAATATATTTCAATCCCAATGGCTGCTGCCGAATCTCTGTTTGATAGAAATCCTGAATCGGCGGATTAATAAGCAAAATTTTCTTGATCGGATTCATCAACGGATCACCAATGCCAAATGTCCTTTTAAAAATGCGCGAGTATCCATCAATTCAAATTGTCCAGGGCCGGCCAGGTAAATTCGATCTCCATTCAGTACTCGATCTATGGGCAAAAATTATTATGGTACTTCTTCCGTTAATTAAATCGAAATAATTCATAGCTATTGAGACACAGGGAACACGGAGGATGATTTATAAAAATTACATCAAATTTTTTTCGATCTTCCATCATAAGAACTGGCTGGCTAAAAATCACCATTGCTCTGTGACCCATGTGCCTCTGTGGCCATATTTATCAATAGTCCAGATTAAAAGTAAACCTGAAATTCTAAAACGGGAGGATTGTCAATCATTGCCCCACGAAACGCACGGAAAACCATCGATGCTGCTGGTTTACTGAGTTGGTTTTGGAGCGCACCTCGATTTTGGTTGGCAGAATTTAATAATGATGTTCCATTTTCAGCGCTCATATTCGAAATAGCTGTTGCCAAATAATCGAATAGCATATCGCTTTTTGATGAAACTGCCCCAGGATTCCCTGCAAAGGTATCGCGAATCGAATTACCCAGCCAGTTCAATTTATTACACTGGCACGAAGTTATGCCGGCGCGGCCAATTGATTCCCTCCCGAACCAGCCGAAAAGTCCGGATCTCGTACGGGGCGATCTTGGCAAGGAAGCCATTATCCATAAATTCGATATTGGAGGATTCCAAATTTCGCTCCAATAGGTCAGTCTCTTCGACCATTAAAATTTTAAAAGCGGAATGGAACCGAGCGTTCACGGATTGGCCATGTGTCTCATAACATCGGAGGATTAAGGAATCATCGTCCTCGCATTTTTTTAGGCTGGTGATAATGATATTTTCAGCCGAGCAGTGGATGAAGGACTGGTTCAGCGGCCATGCCCCGGGGTGGTGATCCGTAAGAATCGCCATCAATGGCTGGTTCAGTTCATATCCCGCACGCAAGGTATTGGCCTGCCGCCAATCGCCCTGATGCGGCAGCAGGGCGTAGGTGAAGTGCTGGGTCCCCCTATCCGGGATCGGATCCGGCTCATACGAGCAGCGCAATAACGAAAGCCGCAGTTCGGTCTGATGGACATCACATCCGTATTTGCAGTCATTTATCAGGCTCACGCCGTGATCGGCATCGCTCAAATCCAACCATTTCTGGGTTGGATATTCATGTCCATTGGCGGGTCGCTCAATGGTCCCGAACGGCAATTCAAAGTGCGCACGGAGATTGGCCCCCAAATTTACTGGGAATGCTACCTTTAAAAACAGGCTGCCGGTGTGTCGGCTGCCCAATTCCTGCCAATCCACGGTGCAAGGGAAGTCGATCCGCGCCAATTTGCTATAGATCGCCACGCGCTGAACAAAGGTCGAGTGACGAAATCGACTCACAATTTGGATCAGGATGCGAATGGGTCCCCGCTCCAGAACTTCGACTCGTTCTGGCGTGGCCAATTCGGTTGTCTCCGCAATCGGTCCGATCACCCAAGCGGACATGTCGTGAGGCTGCTCGTGCAACAGTTGAAATCGATTAGCCCTGCTCCCTGGCCGAACAAACTCCTTGCCATCGGTTTTCGAGACGATGCTGGAGATCTGGCCGGTGAGCTCGTCAAGTTGAATTCGATAATTCTGATTTTCGATGCGGAAATTGGGATACATTTTGAGATCCGTCTCATAGCTCGGTTCTCTTTCTACCTTGCGCCAGCCGTAAGTCTTATATCCCATCGATGGAACTGCCTCAGCGATAAACATCAGCGTTGCGCGATCGGGCTGCCGATCGATCACCTGGCTTGGAATGATCTGGCCGTCCGGATCTACAATTTCTGGCCATTCATTGGCGAAAATGGGGAGCGTTACCGCGACTACATCCTGCCGTTCCCAGTTGCTCGGATTGAACACCACGATCGGCTCGGCATCGGTTCCTGCTGTATTTATCTGATCGGCCAGCGTCATCAGGCTATGGTGCAATGCCTGTCTTGCAGACTGGAGAAAGCCATCGGTGATGGGGATCGCTTCTTGATACGAGGCATGAATCGCTGATCCAGGCAAAATATCATGAAATTGATTAAAACAAGCTCGTTCCCAACCCTCATCCAGGATGAATTTTGGATAGGGCAATTCGAACGGCATGGCCAAGCTGGCGAACAACTCCAGCACTGGGAACAGGTTTTCACATTGGCGATTGCGCAATTTGATATCCGCGTGCGTGGTGTAGCAGCCCTCAAAAATAAATTGCAATTCATCTCGAACCACAGGAATTTGGGGATATCTGACCGCCACTGTATCGAAATAATTCTCGACGGTATTGAATTTGATGCTGGGCAAATACGGATTTGCCCCGATTGCCAAGCCGCGCTCGATATCGCGCACAGTTGGACCACCTCCATGATCGCCGACGCCATAGACATGCATATAATCGCGAATCCCCTGCTTTCGAAATAGCTCGAACCCATAATTGGCTGTATCGTACCCAATCGAACCATTATAATTGGGCGTAGTAGCGGCCAGAACACGGGAGCCATCCGGTGCTTCCCACCAGAACACATGTGGATTGTCCTTGCCGCAGCGCATGAAATAATAATATTTCACGCCGCATTTTTTGAGAATTTGTGGCATCGTCCATACATGGCCGAACAGATCTGGTTGCCAGCAGACCTTCGGCTCGATGCCGAAATGTCTTTTCAAAAAGCGATGCGCTAACAAAAATTGCCTCACCACCGATTCTCCAGCCGCCATATTCTCATCCCCTTCGACCCACATGGCAGCGGTGATCTCCCATTGGCCTTTGTTTACGAACTCCCGAATCCGGTCAAATAGGTCGGGACGCGTTTTCATGACCGCTTTGTACACCGAAACTTGGCTCTGCGAAAAGGTAAAAAACCGGTATTTTTCCATCAGCTTCGTCATCGTTTCGAAGTCCCGCTGGCATACCGCCACGGTCTCATTCCACACCCAGAGCCAGTTCATGTCGATATGCGCGTGGCCGATAAAATGAATAGTAAAATTCTTCACTTGCCTGAGAATGGGTGCCAGAATTTGCCCGACTTCAGCCAGGGATTTGTTGAAGCCTTGGTCATCGTTTTCGATATATTTGGCGATATCCAAGGTTTTCTTTGCCCGGTCAATTAACGGGAGCCAGAGTTCCTTCTGATCATCGTATAGATGCAATAGCTTCTCTGCCAATTGGATCTCGGGGGAAATTTTGGTGGGTTCGATATGCTCCAGCTTCACCCGTCGGAAATTTTCCCACTGAATGGCCTGTACCACATCATTGAAAAAACCGAGACGCATTTTCACCGCCACTACTTTCGGGTCGCCCTCGCGATAAAAAGAATGAATGACTTGACCGTCGCGTGTGATGACGATATTTTTATAGCAGGCAATATATGTCCCTGGCACTGGCGAAACAACAGCAATTTGCACGCTCTCCACCGTCTCGCCCACCAAATTGGTCAGCGCCATTTTGCGATGATACCAGGTATCCACTGCATCGTAGAGATTGGTCATGGGATGAGACCACATATCTTGCTGATCGAACACCATGGAATCTCGCATGGCCCGGCCAGAGAGGAAGTGCATGTCCACCCCAGCCTGGCTCACCGGCGAGCTCATATCGATGTAAATATCGTATTCCAAACAATCCCCAGGATGAATTGTTATCGGATCCGTGGCAATGGTGATGTAGCTATAACCGAGAGGATGTCCATCGGTCTCAGTTTTGAAGAAAAGCACGTTGGGCAGGGGCGCTTGGCTCATTCTGATGTTCCTTTGTTCATTTTTCCCGATTGATCGAAAAGTCGATGAGGCATGATATCAACATTCTGTTTCATTCAGATCGATTTCCTTCAGCGCGTTGTAATTGTGCGCAGAAAAATAAACAAATTTGGCATCAGAATCAAGCAGAAATTCTCAGGGAAAAGATAATTGCTCAGCCGCGTTTAGAAAAGAAATCCCACAGAAACGACCGTACCTACTTCAGATGAGAAATCTGGATGTTTTTTTATCCAGATAGGCTTCGGTCAACCTTGTGGGATGCCTAATTCTGCTGGAGAAAGAGTGGTTCCGCACCGAACATTTCGACGGAATCGCCACCGGCACGCGACTCCATGCATCGAGGGCTTTCTTTCATATTGCGCTGGCTTACATTTTGTTGAGCGCATTGAGTCCTCATTTCCGGTTGACGCGAGAATTTTCGTCTCCGCCACATCGCTTTGCTGATTGATGAGGAATTTCACCAACCCACTCCGCTCGAGCATGGTGGATAAATCAAATTATGCTGAATTGATTTCATCCCAGCCATTGGGAAGGCCGGCTGATCAAAAGGGATGGGATTCGCTTTACCCCCCACCGGAGGTAGAACTCAGCACTCAGTTTGTCTGGTCGAATTATCGCAATTTGAATCTTACCGGGACGGAGACCCAGACTGCTACTGGTTGCTGTTTTTGCATGGCTGGCTTCCATTGGACCGCCTTCAGCGCGGCAATCGCCGCCTCCTCGCAGCCGTAGGTCGGATCCAAAGGTTGAAGGATTTTTGTGCTATCAATCATGCCCTTCTTATTGACGTGCACGTACACGATAGTTATTCCCTGAATACCCGCTTTCCTTGCCGCTTCGGGATAGACAAGATTCCGTTGTATTGCCTCAAAACCACCAATTGGCATGGGGGGTTCATCATAAGGGACAAAAAAACTGGTATCGCCGCTGGCCGTAGGGGGCGGCACTGGTGGTTGCGGCATCGTTGTCTGGACAGGGGATGTAGCTTGTTGCTTGCACGACAACGCTACCCCCACAAAAAGTACAGCAATGATTGCCACCTTTTGCAACAAATTGAAATGGATCATGACGGTCTCCTTTCGGTTTAGTAAGTAATTGAACCGCTGAATTATGAATTTCTTGGATTGATGAAAATAGCTGGTCAGGACTGGGACCTGCATTAGATGGGTGGTTTGGCTGATCGATTTTAAGAGCAATTTGCCGTAGTCAAGCCTGTTCCCCTGCAGCCAGTGGATCGCAAAATCATCGCAGGCCTGTTCCCGATAGCGTGATAGCTGCCGGTTTGCCAGCCAGACCAAAGGATGAAAAAAGAATAAAATTTGAAGCACGTTTTGGAAAGGAATGACCCACAGGTCCTTCCGCTTGATATGGGCGAATTCGTGAAGTAGCAACGCCCGCAGCTCTCGGTCCGGCCAGGTCAAAAATGCTTCTGGCAGATAGATTTTCGCTCGAAAAATTCCCCAGGTGAATGGCATCGAAATCCCTGGGACTACGAATAGCCGGATGCGATCGGAACCGAAAACGCTGGCGCAGAGCCTCTGACAATCGGTTAGCTCAACACCAGTGCCAATCACGTTGACGCGAAATTGAATGAGCCGATACCCCCAGTAGCCCAAAAGGCCTATGGCGATGCATACATAGATCACCCAGAGATACCCCGGCAGGCTCAATCCCCCAGACCGAATCGATTCAATATCAATCTCTGGCAAGAGTCCTGGTATACGGGCGACATTGATGATGGATGGATTCGGGAAAAATTTTGGCACGGTGATCTTTGGAGGGACTAGAACCTTGATTAGCCCCACCAGCCAGATGAGATACAGAAATCGGGCCGACTGCTTTTTCAGCAGAAAGGAAATAGCGCAGATGAATGCCAGGAAAATCCCCCATTGAATCGAAATGACAGTGATCAGATCTAGCCAGGATCTAGCAATTGTTTCGATATGCGTGATATCGATCGGCATATTAGGCCTCCTCTCTGGATCGGATGAGCTGTTTGATTTGCTCTAATTCTTCCGGTGACAATTTGGGCGATTCTAACAGGAAGGCAGCGAGCCGAAAGAACGAACCGCCAAATGCCTGGGACACCAGATTTTCAGTGGCATTTTCCAACAGCGAATTTTTGTCGAGCGCGGCGTGGTAATAATTGACCAATCCGATCTTCTGTTTTCGCAATAGGCCTTTTTCCACCATCCGATCCATGTAGGTCTGAACCGTTGTATAGGCTTTCTCCGCGTCCGGGAACAGGGTCTGCCAAACTTCTCTGACAGACATCACGCCTTTTTGCCACAGGACCTGCATGATCTGCCATTCCAATTCCGATAAATTGATCTGATTCTTCATGTTTCATCCTATATTTTTAGTAACATTACTACTATTGTAGTAGCATAATATAATCCATTTTATTTTCATTGTCAAGAAAAATTTTTGAGATTTGATTTTTATTTAACAAAAAAACAGTTGCGCCTATGGCTAAAAAATGTTATAATTAGTGCCAGAACGAAAACGGCAAGTTTGGGGTGAGAATGTTATTGCGAGCGGAGCGAAGTGATCTCTTAGCTTCATGCAATTCAATGAGAGTGCTTCGGCAAAAAAACGCCTCGCAATGACCAGAACACCTAAAAAATATGCCTTTTGTTCAAACACTAATTGTGTGGCAGGTAAGGCAAGCTAAATGATCAACGTGAGACGTCAGATCCTTTTGAATTATTTTGGAGCGAGACGATGAGAAAATTCTATTTGCTAATCGTATTGGTAATGATTTGGACGGTGCCGATCTTTGCCCAAAGCTCTGGTTCAAAGTATATTGACATGATCTGCGCGGAGTTAGAGCGATACATGGCGATGCGGTTTGACGAGTGGAAGTATACGACGCAAATGGTGATCGATGCCTGGCGCCCCAATTTCGATGAGGTTGGCTGGAAGACGCTCCGAATCGATGAAAGCATCTATCCAGATTCCGCCTGGTTGAGAAAAAACATCATCGTTCCAGAGCGAATCCTTGGCATGCCGGTGCAAGGCGGCACAATTCGGCTGGTCATCTCCGTGGACGATGCCGGTATCTGCTGGATCAATGGTGAAAAGAAAGGGTTATTTAAATGGACTGGAGAATATGTTTTGACTCGAGATGCAAAGCCTGGCCAAGCCTTTTCCGTGGCGATTAAAGCGATCAATACTGGGGGACCGATGCGATTGTTGGAGGCCAGGTTGGTGTGGGATCGAGTGAAGCCTCTGGCCGATAAAGTTCAGGATTATATCCTGAGTTTGCGCGTCGGTCAAAAATTGTTGAGTAACGACACATACCTGAAAACTGGTCGCGTCCAGTTAGACCGCGGGATTGATCTCAGCACCGTTCCGGCGAAGCAGCGGAGCCAGCTCCGCAAACAACTCGAAGATGCCGCCCGTCTGGTCGAAATTAGCGCGCTAAAAAATGGTTATCCCCAAATTTTTGAGGCCTCGCTGGAAAAGTCACGACAAGCCTTGAAGCCGATCGGCAAATTCGCCAAAGAATTTACCCTCGTATTCGATTCCAACGCCCATATCGATTGTGCCTGGTTATGGCGCTATCTGGAAACCATCGAGGTCGCAAAAAATACCTTTAGTTCCGTCCTCGATATGATGCAAGCTCGGCCCGATTTCACTTACACCCAAAGCCAGGCGCACCTCTATTGGTGGATGGAGATGTTGCATCCAGACGTTTTTCAGCGGATCCAGCAGCGCGTTGCGGATGGCCGCTGGGAGATCGTCGGTGGAATGTGGGTCGAGCCGGATTGCAATCTCATTTCGGGCGAATCATGGGCCCGTCAGTTGCTCTATGGAAAGCGATACTTCAAAGAAAAGTTCGGGGTCGACGTGAAAATCGGCTGGAATCCCGATTCCTTTGGCTACAATTGGAATATGCCCCAATTTTACCGCGATGCTGGCATTGATGCCTTCATTACTCAGAAGATCGGCTGGAACGACACCAACATGTTTCCGTATCGTTTGTTCTGGTGGGAGGCTCCAGATAAGACCCGACTATTGACCTACTTTCCCAATGATTATGTGAACGAAATCAAAAATCCGTACACCCTGGTCGATTGGCTCCGCCAATTTGAAGCCAATACCGGTCTAAAAACCATGTTGGTGTTATACGGCGTTGGGGATCACGGCGGTGGCCCGGATTTGGAGATGATCAATCGCATTGAGGCGTTGAAAAAGCTGGATATTTTTCCCACTGTTCGCTATGGCACCGCCAGGGAGTATCTCGATTGGATTCGCAGCCAGGATCTGACCAATCTGCCAGTTTGGAGCGATGAGCTCTATTTGGAATATCATCGTGGCACCTACACTACCCAATCGAACACGAAACGGCAACATCGCGAGAGCGAACAGTTGTTCGGCAATGCCGAGCAAGTGGCGGCCATTGCCAGCCTCTATGGTCGGCCGTATCCTCGCCAGGACATGCTCAGCGGCTGGCGGGGCGTGCTTTTCAACCAATTTCATGATATCCTGCCCGGTTCGAGCATCTATGCAGTGTATAAGGATGCCGACGAGCTCTATCAAACCAGCCAGCAAATTGCAAGGCACGAGTTAGAGACATCCCTGAAGTTCCTTGCTGGCATGCTGAATAGTAAAACCAAAAAGAACGCTTATCCAGTGCTTATCTACAATCCGCTTGCCTGGTCGCGTACCGATTTGGTCGAACTACTTTTGCCAGAGGACGATTATCAGATTTATTCCGTCTTCAATAGCCAGGGCAAAGCGATACCATCGCAAATCGTGCCGGCGGGAAAATATCGCAACAAGATCATTTTCATCGCCGAAGATGTTCCAGCCATGGGATATGCCATTTATGAATTGCGCAGTCAGCCGTCGGGCCAATGGTCGCAGCTCAAAGCTACGGACCTCACCGCTGAAAATGAGTTCTTTCGTCTGACCGTCGACTCCACCACAGGATGGTTGAGCAGTATTTACGATAAACGCTTGGAGCGCGAGCTATTGATTGGACCAGGGAACGAACTCCAATTGATCAAAGATACGCCCAGCGCCTGGGATGCGTGGAATCTGGGACTTGGCGAGCGTTTTTCCAGTAATTTCCGCGGTGCAAAATTGATCGAGCAGGGTCCAGTGCGCACAGTCATTCGCGTCCAACATGATTTTTTGAAACCGGGACAGGAAAAAAGCTATCCCACTCCCAATAATCCTAATAGCTATTTCACCCAGGACATTATTTTGTATCGGGGGATCGATCGGATCGATTTTGTGACGGAAGCGGATTGGTGGGAGGAGCACGTGATGCTCAAAGTGGCATTTGCGATTGCGGCTTCCGATACTGTCGCCACTTATGAAATCCCGTTTGGAACCATTCGCCGACCGACGACAATGCGCAACGATTGGGAAAAGGCACGATTTGAGGTAAATCAGCAGCATTGGTTCGATCTGACCGATATAAGCCGACAATTCGGCGTGAGCTTGTTAAATCGTGCCAAATATGGTGGCGATATCCACGGGCAAGTGATGCGACTTAGCTTGCTTCGCTCTCCCAAATGGCCAGATCCCATGGCCGATATGGGCAAGCATCGGATCGAATATGCGATCTATCCGCACAGCGGCGACTGGAGATCGGCCAATAGCGTCCGCAAAGGATATGAATATAATTATCCATTGCTGGCAAGAATGGTTAGTTCCCAAAAGGGAAAATTGCCGAAAACCCACTCGTTCATTTCTGTCGTTCCGGACAATGTCATCCTCGCCACGATTAAAGTTGCTGAGCCGAGCGAGACGTTCGATGTGAATGCTCCTGCGAATCCCCGCATCTGGATTCTGCGGCTCTATGAAGCACATGGGAATGCGACCCAAGCAACTGTTCGCCTTCCGCACAATATCAAAGAAGCACGCCGATCGAATCTGTTGGAACACGATGGAGCGTTGCTGCCATTCGAGGCCAACCAGGTTACCATAGATTTACCAGCGCACCAGATCGTCACCATCAAAGTCTGGTTAGAATAAATGAAAGCCTCCCAGAGTCATGAGTGACCGCTACGGAGATAGTGCGGGGCCGGCTCTGGGAGGCCGCTGTGGAGGGAGGAAGCTCGTTGCTCGATGATTGCTAATTCCCTCAGCTATCTGCCACTCGGATTGGGACCCAAATGATTGTGCCCGCGGGCAACCGCAGCGGATCGACGACTTTGTTGATTCGTTCCAGCACTTTCCAATTGATATGATACTTCCGCTCCAAATCGAATAGCGTCTCGCCAGGATTCACAATGTGAGGTTCCAATCTATATGATCGCTGTTCAATACCGTCACTATCGGGTCGGTCAGCTGGTGCTGTTGGTTGCTGAATTCCATTCTCGAGCTCTTTCATGGTCGAGCTGATCTTCGGCACATTACAGACGATCTGAATCCAGCCAGCGGACAGCATCAGCATGAACATAATCATAAGCAGCAGCAGCATAAAGGTAAAACGGACCACGGATCGAAACATTTTGGTTACCTCCTGTCTTATTTGTCCAGGCAACAAAAGGAGGTCACTGAGCGGCGCGCTTTGTTTTTGCATGGGCGTTACCCTCCTGTCTGATTGGATGCGAATCCGCCATCTAAAATGACAAGAATAATGCCATGAAGTATGAAGCAAAGTGGCAGGTGTTAACAAACAAAAGGTTCGACAGTTAACGCAAGCGCATTATCATAGGGTTCTGCTAAAATTGCAGCAAGATCGCAGCAGGATTGCTATTTTTTTACGACATTTTTGAAAATAGCGAAGTTGTCCATTAGGAAATCATGGGGTATTGGATGAGCGAATCGCTGCATCGGCACTGCAATGGTGAACAGCCAGCGCGGATCGCCGGGATGGTTCCGAGAAAGCGAAAAAAATGGCGCGCTATCCACCGTAGAAATCCGTCCCATGCGTACAACCACTTGCTCGAGGCGACGGGCGCGTTGGGGATGAACTGGGGCTCTGGGCGTTTACCTCCATGGGGCTCAACAAAGATGTTTCGCGATTCGGCGATGCCGCCTATCCAATAAGGCAAGACACATCATTCCGCTTGCTCAGGCAATAATCTGTTCAGCGTTTGCTCAAAAACGCCATAAGTCGCTCGATCGAACAGACAAAATATCACCAGATCAAGACCGCTTTGTCCTTTGAGATATTCGATCGTCGCGGTTAACATGATCTCCGCACATCGATCCACTGGGTATCCAAAGATCCCAGTGCTGATGGCTGGGAAAGCGATCGATTTGAGAAGATGTTTGTCTGCCAACTTCAGACTATTCACCGTGGCATTGCGAAGCTTGGTATCTTCATCGCCTTCACCCATTCGAGGACCGACAGCATGAATCACGTGCTTGGCCTTCAGATTCCCACCGGTAGTGATCACAGCACCGCCGACGAACGTGCCACCGATCCGATTGCATTCTTCTTGAATCGTTGGTCCCCCTTTGCGCCGAATGGCGCCGGCCACGCCGCCCCCAAGAATCAGTTGGGCATTGGCGGCATTCACAATGGCATCGGTGGCTAAATCGGTAATATCCCCCTGCACCAATTCAATGACGTGATGATCTATCTTCCTTTTCATCGTTCTTCCCTCCAATTTTTTCCGATTTGCCGCATCGGCATTTCAGTTCGGTCATGCGACAACCTTCCCATCGCCGATCCCAAATCACGATCTGGGTTGCCGCCTCACGATTGGCTGTCCCTGCCACTGAATCTCTGACCGCTGATCGCCGCCATTATGGGATCGGAACAGGCCTGCGATCTTGATCTACGGCCACATAAGTGATTTCGGCGGAGGTCACTGGCACTTCCTCGCCTGGCTGATCCCACCGGCTGGCCATCACATCGACCGCAACAGTGATGGACGTCCTTCCCTTCCGAATCGTCCGCGTATAGAACGACACTTGATCGCCAACAAACACGGGTTGATGAAATTCAACTTTGTTCATGGCAACAGTCACATAGTTCATCACGGCCGTCTTGCGTGCCTCGAGCACACCGGCTAAGTCAATATATGAGAGGATGACGCCGCCAAAAACTGTCCCATACCGATTGGTGTCCTTGGGCATCGGCATCACCCGAAGCACTGGATCCTTCTGACTCATCTTTTTGCCCTCTGGAAATTTTTATTCTTGATAATGGTTCACCTGGTTCAAAAGGGATAACATCAAGAGCCGGTTTTGTAGCGATGTGCGTTCTGTCGAAGATAAAAATATAGCCGCTTCGACAAAATTTAGCTGCGATCTGGCTGGTAGCGTGTATCGTGATTTTTATTTGTCCCCCCGTATGAATTGCTCTGCCAGGTCGACTTCAAATTTGCTGCCAATGAATAGCGGTGTTCGTTGATGCAGCTCGGTAGGCTGGATCTCTGAGATGTTGCGATAGCCATCGCTAGCCCGCCCTCCAGCCTGTTCAAAGATGAACGCCATGGGAGCGGCTTCATAGAGCAACCGCAACTTACCCGATGGTTTCGCAGGATTCTTATAATCGAGCGGGTACATAAAAATTCCGCCATAGAGCAAGGTCCGATGCAGATCAGCCACCATCGACCCAATGTAACGAAGCGAGTACGGTTTGCCAGCGTGATTGTCCTTGCTCTTCAGATAATCCACAAACCGCCGGGTCCCATGATCCCAGTAATGATAATTCCCCTCATTCACGCTGTAAATATTTCCTTGGGGCGGAATTCGGATGTTCTCATGGGATAACAGAAATTCTCCCACACTTGGGTCTAAGGTGAAGCCATGCACGCCATGGCCTGTGGTATAGACCAGCATCGTGGAAGAGCCATACACCACATAGGCAGCGCCCACCTGTTTGTACCCGGGTTGTAAACAATCGGCCATGCTCCCGCGTTTCTGATCGGAAATTTTGCGATGGATCGAAAAAATGGAGCCAACGCTGACATTGACGTCGATGTTCGATGATCCATCGAGCGGATCGAATAAAAGCACGTATTTGCCACATTTGTACTCTTTGGGAATGAGGATCACACCCTCCTGCTCCTCTGAGGCCATGACACATACCCGCCCAGTTCGATCCATGGCCTGGCGAATGACTTGATCGGCTAACTCATCTAATTTTTGGACAGCCTCGCCTTGCACATTGGTTCTGCCAGTCTTGCCGAGGATTTCGACCAATCCCGCTTTATTGACATCTCTGGAGATAATTTTCGCCGCAAAGGTGATGTCGTAAAGCAACTGGGTGAAATCGCCTTTGGCTTCAGGAAATCCCTGCTGCTGGCGCTCCAGAATAAACCGCTCGATCGTAATCAAATCCATATTTTTATCCCCGCAAAGAATCAATTCGGTGGACTGAACGAAGGCCAGTCTGATTGATCATCTCATTTATTCCATCGCATAAGAGACCTTTAATTTCCGCTCGCGCTCAGATCTTGATAAGGCTAATTGAATTAAGCGATCAATGAGTTCGCGATAGGGAATGCCACTGGCCTCCCAAAGTTTGGGATACATGCTTATTTTGGTGAACCCAGGGATGGTATTAATCTCGCTGACAAAAATTTCTCGATTATCCCTCAAGAAGAAATCTACCCGAGCCATCCCCTCACAGCACAGCGCACGATAGCTCGCTTTGGCAAGCTCCTGAAACTGCTGAATTAATTCGTTCGATAGTTTTGCCGGGATTTCCAATTTAGCGCCGTGATCATCGAGGTATTTGGCCTCATAGGAGTAAAATTCGTGTTGAGGGATGATTTCTCCGGGGATAGAGGCGATTGGCTCTTCGTTGCCCAAAACCGAACATTCAATTTCGCGACACTGAATAAATTCCTCGATCAGAATCTTGAAATCATATTGAAACGCGTCCTCCAGCGCGGAGTGGAATTGAGCCAGTCCTTTCACTTTATGAATGCCAACCGAGGAACCGAGATTGGCTGGCTTTACGAAGAAAGGCAACCCGATTTGCCCAACGATGCGATCAAAATCGATCAAGGCGCGGTCGCTATGATGAAACACCAGAAATTTTGGTACCGGAATTCTGGCGTCGCGGAGCAAGCGCTTCATCACGTCTTTATCCATCCCCACCGCTGAGCCCAATACGCTGGCGCCAACAAATGGCACATTGAACAATTTGAGCAATCCTTGCACCGTGCCGTCTTCGCCATACGGGCCATGCAGGACTGGGAACGCCACGTCAATGTGCCCCAGAGATCGATGGTCGGTGAGATTGATCAATTCATTGCCCCCCTGAGCACCAGGCACCAGAGCGACGGTCGGCGCACCAGCGCGATTCAAGGCGATCCGCTTAGGATCGTCGTCATGCAATAAAAATTGAGAGGGTTTTCCCAAATACCACTGGCCATCCTTGTCGATTCCGATAAGGATCACCTCATATTTGCTCTTATCAATGGCTTCAACCACATTTTTGGCAGATTGCAGCGACACTTCGTGTTCAGCAGATTTACCCCCATAGATGATAGCGACCCGAATTTTATTATTCACTGTTTCTGGCTCCCTTTATGATGATGCATATTCTTGTAATGGCTCCATACTATCCCTAATTGGTTGTCTCTCCAAATTCGCCGATCGACCAACTGGCAGTGGCGCACCTTGGATTTCCATGTTGACCAATGCCAAAACAAAGTTTAGTGACCTCTGACATGGCAGATCGATCGGAATTTCATTCCGCGATTGATCTGCCGATCTCGGATGCCCTGGGCAGCAAAAGACCAAATTAGATGCTCAATCGATAGTGTTTAAAGCTCCAAACAATTTCTTTAATGATGACCTGTCCAACGGCAAAGGTGGGAATGGCGAGTAACATGCCGAAGATGCCCCCGATATTTCCTCCCACCAAGATAACGATAATCACCACCAATGGATGAATTTGCACGCTGCGCGAGACAATTATTGGCGAGATTAACACATTATCCAGCAACTGAATCATGGCGAAGGCGATGATGATACCGACCACGGAACCCGGGGTGCCATTTTCCACGATGGCTACCAGGATGGCCGGCATGGCGCCAACAATCGGGCCAAAATAAGGGATCATATTGGCCAGGCCCGCAATAATGCCGATGACGAAGTAATAAGGCACTTTCAACGAATAGAGTGCAATAATCGACAAGGTGCCGACAATCGAGGACACCAACAGTTGGCCGCGAATGTAATTGCCCAATTGTTGATTGGTCTTATATAGCAAATTGAGGGATAGCTCAAAGTAGCGGTTCGGCACAGATTGGATGATAAACTTTTTGATGTTATACCCATCCTTGAGAAAAAAGAAAGTGATGAAAGGAACGGTTATGATCAGAGTGAATGAGGAAATAATGGCAAAAATCAAGTTCAAACTTTTGCTCACCAGAGAAGTGAATAAACCGTGAAGTCGTGCACTCACTTCGCGGGCGATTTCCGGATTCTTTAATATCGGGATATGGCGCGTCAGAGTGACCTGAATTTTGTCGATAACGCTCTGAGAATCCTGCTGTGCCATGAACTGGGACATGGTCTCAATTTCTCGGCTCATGGTGGGCAACAAAAATTTGATCCCTGCAATAATCAACCCACCAAAAATAACGAAAATAATGCCGACGGCCGCTCCACGATTCATGCCAACATTTTCCAATCGATCGACCAATGGGGTTAGCAGTAATGAAATCACCAACGAGACCAAAAGGGGCAATAGAATTGGGAGAAACACTGGCAGCAATCGGATGCTCAACCCGATAACCAAGAGCGCAAGCAACACCTTGACAATTTTTTTGATCAACTGTTTGTTGAGAATGATCACCAGTTGCTGATCGTGGCTTGAATTGGGGCTGCCATTTTTTGGGTGCTGAGTGTATAAATTCATCGAATGATTACTGAACTCTCATATTGCTGTTTTAATTCTTGCAGCTCATTATTGCTGAGCCGCAACCGCTCCGCTAACATCTGTGCCAGCTTAAGCAAAATTTTATTGCCAAGCCTCGGTTTGCTCTCAATCAAGTTGAACAAATCTGGGCGAAACAACCCGAACACGCTGGAGTTTTCCAATGCGACAGCCGTCGCGGAACGAGGGGATTCATCTAACAAGGCCATTTCTCCGAGAAATTCACCAGATTGCAGAATGGCCAGTTCTTCCCGACTGGCGTCATCATAGTTTTTATAGATGCCGATCTTGCCGGTTTCAATCACATACATCCCCACTCCAGGTTCATCCTCAAAGAATAACACTTCACCTTTTTTGTAGTAACGATGATGCAGGATGCGTTTAAACTCTCGCAGCTCACTTTTTTTGAGCTGGCTGAAAAACGGCACCCGCTTGAGAATTAAGTCAAGATCCGGCTTATTTCGGCCGTTCTTATCAAATATATTGTTCCAATAACTGCTTGGCATTGGTGCTTGATTGTCTATGAAAAAGGAATGATTTTGGGCGCTGAGATTTTATTATCAAACTGACTTTTTTTCGGCTAAATATAACACTCTCAAATTTATGAGTCAAGGCAATTTTAATTTATAATTAAATTTTATTTTTCTATTGATTTTATTTAATAAATCAGTTATTTTATACGCCATGAAATTTTTGATATCAACAATGCTTTTGGTCTTATTGTTTTTTTCCGGGCTCAGCGCCCCCCAAAGCGATCGAAATCAACCGAAAAGTCGATTGGATCAGATAAGAAAAGAAATCGACAGCTATCGGCGCAAATTGCAACAGGAACAGCGCAAAGAGCAGCAGTTGCTGGATGCAATATCCCAATTGGAGCGCGAACGCGACCTGACCCATCAACTGGTAATGGAACTCGAGAAGGAACAACAGCGCCGTGCCCGAACGATCGCAAAAATAAGCCAAGCCTTGGATACGACCAGGACTGAATTGGAACGTTTGCAGCAGATGTATGCGCGTCGCATCATTCGTTTCTATAAATATGGCCGAATGAAAGATCTGGAATTGCTGTTATCCGCTAGGTCCTTCAATCAGACACTCGCTTGGCTGAAATTTCAACGCTTGATTGCGAAAAATGATCAGCGCAATTATCATAATATCATCAAAAAGAAAAGCAAGATCGAAGTGCAACGCAATCAGCTCAAACAGGAGGCCATCGCTCAACGGCAACTCTTGAATGAAAAGAAACAGGAGGAGGCGCGACTTGCCGATAACCGCCAGAAACGGAGCGAACTGCTGGCGAGGGTTCAAAACAACAAACAATTATTGCTGCAGCGCTTGAGAGAGTATGAGCTTTCGATGCACGAGATTCAGCGGCTCATCAAAATTGAAGAGGACAAGCGCATCGTATTGGAACAGGAGGGAGTGGTTCAGGCGACGGATTTTCCTTCTTTAAAGGGACGAATGATCTGGCCAACCAGGGGGAGAATTATCAATCATTTTGGTCGTTACCAACATCCAAAGTTCAAAGGGGTAACCTTGCAGAATATCGGCATCGATATCCAGGCTGAATTTGGGCAGGAGGTTCGGGCCACTGGCAAGGGAATCGTCACGGCAATCACCTGGCAACGTGGCCGGGGCAATATCGTCATGATCAACCATTTTGGCGGCTATTTCACCGTTTATACCCATCTCTCCCAAATTTTTGTCCAAGTGGATGATAGTGTAGAGATCGGCCAGGTCATTGGAACGGTGGGCGATTCTGGATCGCTGAGCGGACCTCAGCTCCATTTTGAAATCTGGAAGAACAAACAGCCGCTGAACCCAGAGGAGTGGCTGAGCTGACCGATTCTTGACTCGATCGATGACAAGCGTTCAGAGCGACATCGGTATTGTTGATCAAACATCAATTTCGGTATTGATATATTCCGCCCGCAAGCTTAGCTAAACTGAACAGGGGAGTCTTTCATTTTCTGACAGCGCGAATGAGTTGCCAGCAGAAAATGCTGCAATAGGGGCGAAAATATCATGACTATGTTGCGATAACGAATGGTAAGGATCTATGGCTTTTACGTCGATCATTGGACAGAAGCGCGTCATTGCCATGCTGGAACGGGCATTGAAAAGCAATCGTTTGCCCCATGCATTGCTATTTCATGGCCCTGAGGGCACTGGTAAAGAGGCAATGGCGATTGAACTCGCCAAAGGGTTGTTCTGTCAGGTTGATCCCATATATTGTGATCACTGCGGCGATTGTAAGCGGGTGGCAAATCTTAGCCATCCCGACCTGATGGTCATCTTTCCCGCGCCAAAACAGCCAAAGCCAGAGGAACTGCAGTTCGTCATGGACAGCATGATTAAAAATCCCTATTATCGTGCTCAGCTTTGGGCGACGCCGATGATTCTGATCGATCAGATCCGCAATTTGAAGAAGAAAGTAACCATGACGTCTTATGAGAACAAAGGCCATGTGGTCCTCATTTTTGATGCCCATCGGATGACCGCTGAAGCGGCCAATGCGCTGCTGAAAATTCTCGAGGAGCCGATTGGAAAATTGACGATGGTGTTGGTATCGTCTCAGGCGAATTTGTTATTGCCGACAATTGTCTCTCGTTGCCAACAGATTCGATTTGATCCTATCCCGTGGCAGGATATTGAAAACGGTCTCATCAAACGTCAATCGCTCGATCCAAAACAGGCCCAAATGGTTGCGCGAATGAGTTTCGGCAGCTACCGACGTGCTCTGGAACTGCTGGATGAAAACGTCGATCAGAAACAACAATTGATGATTGAGATGTTGCGCAAAGTGTTGCTGAGCGATCTCGATATTCTGGCGATGGCAGAGGGGCTGGTGAATCAACAGGAAAAGCGGACGATCAAGGATCTTTTGGCACTGATGCTGGTCTGGTTTCGTGACGCGATGATTATGGAACTATTGGGGAATGAAAGCGATTATAAAGAGAAAATCATCAACATCGAGTATCTTGAGACACTCAAAAAATTCACCTCGATTTTAGACCGCATCGATTACGAGCGGGTGATCGCCATGATCGAGCAAGCGATCGATGCCATCGATCGCAATGTCTATATCAATTTGGTTGTGCTTCGCTTGATGTTTGAATTAAAAAAGCTGCTGCGGAGAAAATCTCATGTATGATTATATAGAAGTGGTTTTTAAGGGCGAGCGAAAACAAATTTATGCCAATCCCCAGCAATTCCCATTCAAGGTTGGCGATTATGTGATAGTTGAAGCGGACAAAGGAGAAGATCTTGGTCAAGTGAACCAAGCTGGGGCCCTGCTTTCGATGAAAAAAAGCGATGTCCCGTTAAAATCGGTCCTCCGAAAAACTACCCCAGAAGATCTTAAAAAACTTGAACAGAATCGAGAGAAGGAGCGGGTTGCATTCAAGGTTTGTAAGGAGAAGATCGAAAAACATGGTCTCAATATGAAATTGGTCGACGTCGAGTACCAGTTCGATGGCAACAAAATCACCTTTTATTTTACAGCAGAACGCCGGGTTGATTTCCGCGAGCTGGTGAAAGACCTGGCCGCCTATTACAAAGTGCGCATTGAACTGCGTCAGATCGGCGTTCGTGATGAAGCGAGACGATTTGGCGGTTATGGGATTTGCGGTCGAAAATTATGTTGCACTTCCTTTTTGAAGGAATTCGATCCTATTACAACGCAGAGCGCCAAAGAACAAAATTTGCCGCTGAATCCCCAGAAGCTATCCGGCATTTGTGGCCGATTGATGTGCTGTTTAAATTATGAGCTGGAATTTTATCTGGAAGCCAATCGGAAATTTCCCCCAATTGGAACTCAGATTGTGACCGAAAAAGGTACGGCAGTGGTCGATAAATTCGACGTCTTTAAAGAAGAGGTCATTTTGAAATACGAAAACGAAGAGTATGAGAAACGTTCTCTGGAGGAAATCAATCAGTCGCTCAAATCCTCATTAGCGCCAACTGCGTCATCCGCGACAAGCTGACGCGGATGAAACAGATAGCACATCGAATCGAAAATGGGGTTTGATAGCACTTGTTCTTCCTATCGATCGGTACGAGCCATGTGTCCGGAACATGTTTTGCTTCATTGGCAATGGGTCGTTGTGACACCTGCAAGAATGGCTTTGTCGATAATTGATCAGGCCAATAATAACAATTTGGCCTTTTGCTTTATTGAGTTTTTTTTAGGCTTAATTGGTAGCTTTGATGCATTGATTATCGGTTGACACGATCAATGCTGAACGGTTCAAATCGATTGGATTCATAAACGACGGAGAGTGTTGTGGAAACGAGACAGAAAATTTTGGTCACCAGTGCGCTGCCGTATGCCAATGGTCCGCTGCACTTGGGGCATTTGGCCGGAGCGTATCTTCCGGCTGATATTTATGTGCGCTATCAGCGGTTGAAGAAGCGCGATGTCATTTTCATTTGTGGCTCTGATGAACATGGGGTGCCTATCACCATTGCAGCCGAGCGACAAGGGGTTTCGCCCCAAGAAATTGTCGATAAGTACCACTATCTAAATAAAGCGTCATTTGAAAGAGTCGGCATGAGTTTCGATAATTATTCGAGAACCTCCTTGCCATTGCACCATAAAATTTCACAGGAGTTTTTCCTTAAATTACATTCCAAAGGCTATTTGAGTGAACAAACCGTGAAGCAGCTCTATTGTCAGCACTGCGATCGGTTTCTAGCTGATCGCTATGTGGAAGGCACCTGCCCCATTTGTCATTCCCCAGGAGCGCGCGGTGATCAATGCGATACATGTGGTCGCTCCATTGATCAAATTCAATTGATCGACCCGATCTGTGTGACCTGTGGCAACCGGCCAGTGATCCGTGAGACGCGACATTGGTTTCTCAATCTCAAGAGTCTGCAGCCGAAAATCAAAGCCTGGCTGGACACCAAGACCCATTGGAAGGAAAATGTGAAGAATTTTTGTGAAGGTTGGTTCAAGACAGGTCTGGAGGATCGTGCTGTGACGCGCGACCTGCGTTGGGGCGTCCCTGTGCCGCTACCAGGATATGAGAACAAGGTGCTCTATGTCTGGTTTGACGCGCCCATTGGCTATATTTCTTCGACGGTGGAATGGGCTCAAAAAATAGGGCAGCCAGATAAATGGAAGGAGTATTGGCAGGACAGCTCTACCCGGCTCATCCATTTCATCGGCAAAGATAATATTGTGTTCCATGCTATCATTTGGCCATTGATCTTGATGGGGCATGGGGATTACATCTTGCCCGACAATATTCCCGCCAACGAATATTTGAATTTGGAGGGCAATAAGATCTCGACCAGCCGCAATTACGCCGTATGGCTGGACGAATATTTGACCAAATTTCCAGCAGATCCACTGCGCTATTGCCTGGCCGCTAATGCGCCGGAGACCAAGGATGCCGATTTCTCCTGGAAGGAATTCCAGCAGCGGAACAACAATGAACTGGCCGATATTTTGGGCAACTTCGTCAATCGGTCGCTCACTTTTTTGCAGAAGCATTTTGATCATACCGTTCCCACGCCGGGCCAATTCGATCCACTGGATCAGGAGATGTTATCCAGATTAGCCCGAGCGCCGGAGGAGATCGGCAATTTGCTGGAGAATTTCGAGGTGCGCAAGGCAGTGGCCGCTTTCATGGATTTCGCACGCTTTGCCAATAAATATTTCAATGATCAGCAGCCCTGGATCACCATCAAACAGCAGCCAGATAAATGCGCGACGACCTTCTACGTTTGTGCCCAGGTGCTGAAGGGCATGGCCATTCTCATGGAACCGGTGCTGCCTTTCTCCGCTCAGACGCTATGGCAGATGCTCAACATCCGCACTCCATTGGCCGAGTGTCGCTGGGAGGACGCTGGCCAGCCCGAAATCCCAAGTGGCCATCGCCTCAACCAACCGCAAATTTTATTCAACAAAATCGAAGATGAGGTCATTGAGGCTGAAATCAGAAAGTTACAAACCATTACCAATAAAACAGAGCCAAAAGCCGAGGAGCCATTGATGTCCGAAAAAATTACCTATGAACAATTCCAAAAGGTTGAATTGCGCGTCGCCACGGTGCTGGAGGCCGAAAAGGTCGAAAAAGCGGATAAGCTGCTCAAGATGAAGATCGACTTGGGCAATGAGCAACGCACCATTGTCGCAGGCATTGCGCTTCATTATACACCCGACCAAATGGTGGGCAAGCAGATCGTGGTCGTTGCCAATCTCGAGCCGGCCAAAATTCGAGGGATCGAATCCAATGGAATGCTCCTGGCTGCAGTATCGGATGACCAAAAGCTTTCCCTGATTGTCCCGGAGAAACAGATGCCCAATGGAACAGCCATCCACTAACATTCAGCTTGTCGATTCCCATGCGCATCTTGATTTCGAGAACTTCGATGCGGATCGGGATGTGGTGATCGAGAATGCGCGACTGGCGGGGGTCGCTGCGATTATTGATATTGGGATCAACCTGGAGACCAGCAGAAAGGCCGTGGCGCTGGCCGACCAATATCCGCTCGTTTACGCCACGGTTGGGATTCATCCTCACGATGCTGCCAGTGTATCGGAATCGGATTGGCAACAGCTCGAAGCATTGCTTCAGCATCCGAAAGTAGTGGCCATGGGCGAACTCGGGCTGGATTATTATCGCGATTATGCGCCGCGGGACATCCAAAAGCAGGTGCTGATGCGACAGTTAGAACTGGCCGTTCGGTATCAGCGTCCCGTTGTCGTGCATACCCGCAATGCCTGGCCCGATATTTTGCCGATCTTCACCGAAACGTATCGTGAAAAATTAACTGGTGTGTTTCATTGTTTCTCAGGAGGCGACGCCGAAGCCAGATCCGTGCTCAGCGCTGGCTATTTCATTTCATTTACCGGGGTTGTGACCTTTAAAAATGCCAGCGCCCTGAAGATCGCAGCGCAATCTGTTCCGCCTAATCGACTGATCTTGGAGACCGATTGCCCATTCATGGCTCCGGAACCATTTCGCGGGAGGCGTTGTGAGCCGGCGCACCTGCCCTACATCGCGCAGAAGATCGCCGAGGCAAAAGGATGGCGCTTCCATGAACTGGCGAAGCAAACCACGCGCAATGTCGAAACCCTGTTTGGTATATCGATTGATTAAGGCTTCGATGCGACCAGGCAATCCCATAGAATGTCATGGAACAGCAACGGCTAAATCCCAAGAAGAGTTTGGGGCAAAATTTTCTCAAAGATGAAAATATCGCCCGAAAAATCATCGCGGCACTGCAATTATCTGGCGATGATCGAGTGCTGGAGATCGGCGCAGGCACTGGTATGCTCACCAAATATCTTATCGAGCGCGCCAGCCAGGTCGTTGCTGTTGAAATCGATCGACATCTGGTGGAACATTTGCGGCAACGATATGGCGCAGCAAGCAATTTTTGCCTCCATGAGGCGGATATTTTAGACATTTCATGGGACCACCTGCTGGAAGGCAGTACTCAGTGGAAGGCAGTTGCCAATTTGCCCTATCAAATCACCAGCCCTGTCCTGTTCAAATTTTTTGATCATTACCAGCTGTTTCACAGCGCCACGATTATGGTTCAAAAAGAAGTGGCACAGCGGATCATCGCCGCGCCCAATTCCAAGTCCTATGGCATTCTATCGGTGCTCAGCCAATTCTATGCGGATGTTATCATCCTGTTCGATGTGTCGCGACATGTGTTTTTCCCACGGCCATTGGTGACCTCGGCCGTGGTTCAGATGAAATTTAAGCGAGATTTGCTGGTCGATCCCAATCAGGAGCATTTGTTGCGGCGATTGGTCCGAGGCACATTTAATCAGCGCCGAAAGATGTTACGGAATTCGCTCGAGGCGATTTCAGATTTAAAAATTGATGTGGATCAGCTTGATTTTGATTTGACGCGCCGGCCAGAACAATTGTCATTATCCGAGTTTCTCGATCTTACTCGCCAAATCAGCGATCAAATCAGCGAAAGATCGACGTTGTCAACCAGCAACGATGGATAAGACCGATTTGAGCATTGAAAATCGAATGTTTCTTGCAAATGACAGGACTCCTTCTGGCCCAGGCGATCAGATGATCTCGGAGCTCTTGTTTCGGAATCTTATTTCGGTTACATCTGAAATGGATCACGAACAAGTTGCCAATATCGCACTCCAGTACAACCTGAATCCCATTCCATTCGTCGCTCAATGGGCCGATTGATCGGTCCCCTCCAATTTGATAATGCGGCGAATGGGATGCAAGATGGGAAGCAGAAGGATATAGAGCGCATGGCAGGGATCACGTGGGCAGAGAATTTTCGCGAACAGTTGATCGTTTGAATTTCAAACGTCCGTTTGCCTTGCCATGGCTACCGATCCTGTTATCACCACTTCCAATGATGTGTTAGGGGAATGGATCCAAATAGGCACGATTATTCTCTTTATTTCTTATTGCTAACCAAGGTAGCCTGGACTGTGCATGATATGAATTTTTCTGGAGGCGAGGGCGATCAGTGCGGACTGATTGGCTATTGTTGTTGCATTCAACAACCATCCGCTCCACTTTAGGTCACCAGTAGCAACTCAGGTGTATTTGTCGGTGCATTCTAAGGTGAGGCGTAAATCACGTGATCGATTCAGTACTGCCGATGGCCCTGGTGTCATCATCCAGCAGCGCTTGAAGAGATCTTCCGATATCAATTGTTTAGCATATTAGTGAATTCGGCAGATGCCACTCCAAAAGACAGAGGCGGTCGTCCTCAAATCGCAGCGGTCAGGGGAGACAAGCAAGATCGTAACGCTTTTTACCCCGAAATTGGGGAAGCTGCGGGTTGTGGCCAAAGGCTCACGTGGTATGAAGAGCCGATTCTTTGGGACGCTGGAACCGCTCAATCACATCAGCATTGTCTATTATTTTAAAGAGACACGGGAGTACCAGTATTTGAGCCAGGCGGATATTATTCATGCCCATGAAAAGATCAAATCCGATTTGAAGAAATATGCGCTGGCCAATGTGCTTTGCGAACTGGTCGAGCGAACCGAGCTGCCGCAGCCGAATCCCTATTTATTTCAAATATTGATCGACGCCTTGGCCGGGATCAACAAAAGCCAGGGCCAATTGGACGGCTATCTTATTTGGTTCTTACTGCGATTTCTGAAGATCAATGGATTTGAGCCAGATGTTAGCCGCTGTCGACAATGTGGTGCCGTTTCAGCCGAAGGGGTGGTTTATTTCTCACTTCCAGATGGGAGCTACGCATGTGGCAACTGCACGCCACCGCTACCGAATCGGGTAACCGTTTCAGCAGCGACGATCCTTTATTTGCGCCAATTAAAAGCGATCTCGATCAAACATGTGGAGTCCATCGTGCGGCCGCCATTCGCCGAAGCAGAGATGCTATTGTTTGCTTTTCTCAATTATCATATTGAAGAGGCGAAGTACCTGAAGACAGTTAAATTTTTGAGGCAGATCCAGGTCGCGGACCTCGACCATCCAGCGGATCAGCCTGATCAGCATGCCAAGTTAGATTAGTATGCCGATGCTTGGATGCTGTTGTGGAGTTGCGCAGCAAAATGCGGCCATGTTTCTTTCGATAGAAGTACGATCAGTTTGCTGGGACCTCAACAGGAATAGGCTATCCGATACAATAAAACGACCCGCGCTCCCAGAAATGATGATTCAAACAAAGAGAATGCTCACAATATCCAGATAGAGTTAGCTTAATTTTGAACCAAGGGAAGGCAAAAGCTATGAAGATTTCATCAACAGAAATCATGGAAAAAATTGTCTCGTTGTGCAAGCGTCGCGGCTATATTTTTCAATCCAGCGAGATCTACGGCGGCATTACCAGTTGCTATGACTACGGCCCATTGGGGGTGGAACTGAAAAAGAATATCAAAGAATTTTGGTGGAAGACCATGGTACAATTTCGGGATGATATTGAGGGTCTGGATGCCGCTATATTGATGCATCCTCGCGTCTGGGAGGCCTCTGGCCATGTGGAGGGATTCACCGATCCGCTGGTTGATTGCAAATCGTGTCATCATCGGTTTCGGGCGGATCAAATTGCTACGCCAGGCAAATGTCCCGATTGCGGTGGCGAGCTGACCGACGTTCGCAAATTTAATTTGATGTTCAAAACCCACATGGGACCAGTAGAGGAACAGGCTTCGGTGGTCTATCTCCGTCCCGAGACTGCCCAGGGAATTTACGTGAACTTCCTCAATGTTCAAAAAGCGTCACGGCAAAAAATTCCGTTCGGTATCGCTCAGATCGGTAAAGCCTTTCGCAACGAAATCACCCCGGGCAACTTCACCTTTCGTACTCGCGAATTCGAGCAAATGGAAATGCAGTTCTTTGTGAAACCGGGGACGGATGCCGAATGGTTCGAATATTGGAGAGAACAGCGGATGCAATGGTACTACCAGCTGGGCATTACCCGCGAGAAACTCCATTTTCATCAACACAGCAAAGAAGAACTGGCGCACTATGCAGCAGCGGCCTACGATATCGAATACGAGTTCCCGTTTGGGACTATGGAATTGGAGGGCATTCACAATCGAACCGATTTCGACCTGAAACGCCATACCGAATACTCTGGCAAAGATATGTCCTATTTCGATGATGAGACCAAGGAGCATTATATCCCTTATATCATCGAGACATCGGCTGGTGTGGACCGAACGCTCCTCACCTGCCTGATCGATGCCTATGAGGAGCAGCAATTGGAAACGGACACACGCGTTGTGTTACATTTGTCACCCAAAATTGCTCCAATTAAAGCTGGAGTGTTTCCGCTGGTGAAGCGCGATGGCATGCCCGAATTAGCCCACAAAATCGTGGACATGTTGCGTCGGTATTATATGGTCTTCTATGACGAGGCGGGCGCAGTTGGTCGCCGCTATCGACGTCAGGATGAGATCGGAACACCGTTCGGCATTACCGTGGACTCTCAATCCTTGCAAGACCAAACTGTCACTATTCGTGATCGGGATACGATGATGCAGGACCGGGTGGCCATAGATCAAATTAAAAAATATCTAGATGATCGAATTCTGGGGGAATGACACTGGAGCGGGCTCTCGTGTCGGCATTTTTCCCATTTATCGTCTTTTGTCAGATGTTGGGGCCGGCTTGGAGCCAGCTTGAAGTGTGAAAGGCCCTCGGCTCTTGATCTGGAGCAAAATTGGTCCCGCAATATCCAATTTTATATCGGTTTTTAAAAGGAGCAAAATGCCCAAGACAACGTCAAAGCAACAGCCTCTGAACGAGGATTTCGATGCCACCAGGCGGATGCGTGTCGAGCGCTTAAGCCGCATCCTTTTGCTGGTAGCGCTATTGGTTATTGGTCTGGTGTTCTTTTGGATGATCAGGCCATTTCTGGTTTCAGCTATCCTGGCAGCGGTTTTTTCGGGGTTATTTTATCCGCTGTATAAGTGGCTACTGAAGCTTTTGCGAGGCAGGAAAAGCCTCTCCGCTTTCATTTGTTGTCTGATCTTGTTTCTGGGGTTGTTGATCCCAGTATACGCTGTCGCTAACATGGTATCTCGCGAGGCCGTCTGGTTTTATGAGAGCGCCGAAGATGTGGTGCGGGAGATTATTGCCCAGGGTGATAGCGGAGCGCTTGGTCGGATCAAAAATTTCGAGCTGGTCAAAAAACTCCATTTGGATCAGATCGATTGGCAGAAAGAATTGGGCGATCTGGCAAAACGGTTAGCGTCGATCTTGGGGACGGTCATTAACAAGGCATCGAAAAGCACCTTTCAATTGATCACCAATCTATTTCTCACCTTCTTTGCCATGTTCTACTTCTTTCGGGATGGCGATCGGTTCATTAATCGATTCAAATATTTAAGTCCATTATCGGATCGATATGAGGAGGCGTTGATCCAGCGCTTTATCGAAGTTTCCAGGGCCACCATTAAAGGGACTCTGCTGATCGGGATATTGAAGGGCACGCTTGGCGCTATTACTTTCTGGATTTTCGGGATTCATGCTGCGGCGCTGTGGGGCGTCGTCATGGTGATCCTGTCGATCATCCCCATGGTGGGGTTTGGACTGGTCATGTATCCTGCCGCGATAATCATGATCGCGATGGGAAAAATCTGGCAGGGCATCGTCATGTTGATCATTGGTGCCGTGGTGATCGCTCAGATCGATAATGTGCTCCAACCCAAGTTGGTCGCCCGAGAGGCCAAGATGCATGATTTGATCATTTTTTTCTCCACATTGGGAGGATTGAGTATGTTTGGGGTGATGGGGTTCATTATCGGCCCTATCATCGCGGCGATGTTCGTCGCTGTGATCGAAATGTACAGTACCGAATTCAAACCTCAGCTCGATCTGGCCCAGCAAATTGGCGAAGCTAAGCCGAAGGAGATGACCGGTCCTGCGGAACAGGAATGATGGTGCCGTGAAATTGGGTGCTGGTTTTTTTTCAAAGCATGGCTCAACTATTCAGATTGATGGATTGGACCGATAAATTTCTGGATTTCCCAGGTATTTTAATCTGAACCAGATGGAGGGAGAACGATGACCTCTCAAGAACGAGTGAATCTGGCGCTTCAGCATCAGGAGCCGGATAAGGTCCCGTTGGACTTGGGTGGCAGTGGCGTGACGGGAATGCATGTGAGCTCGGTGTATTTATTGCGTCAGGCGCTGGGCCTGGATAAGCCGGGGACGCCAGTAAAGGTCATTGAGCCATATCAGATGTTGGGTGAGATCGCACCAGACCTAATGGATGCGCTGGGAGTCGACGTCGTTTCATTGTCTGGTCCCAAAACCATGTTCGGCTTCAAGAACGAGGGGTGGAAGCCCTGGCAGACCTTCGACGGTACGCCAGTGCTGGTTCCGGAAGGTTTTAATACAGATCCAGAACCGAACGGAGATATCCTGCTCTACCCAGAAGGGGATAAGTCAGCTCCAGCGAGTGGTCGCATGCCCCGAGGCGGATGGTATTTCGATGCCATCGTCCGGCAGCCACCGATCGACGAGGATCATCTGAATGTCGATGATAATCTCGAGGAATTCGGGCCCATTTCGGATGAGGAACTGGCTTATTTTAAGGCCGAAGCCGAACGACTGACGACAGAAACGGACAAGGCGCTATTGGGCAGCTTTGGGGGCACCAGTTTCGGCGACATCGCTTTGGTCCCAGCCGTCTGGCTGAAAAATCCCCGGGGCATCAGAGATATCGAAGAATGGTACATCAGCACCGTCGCTCGCACCGAATTCGTCTATCAGATATTCGAGCGACAATGCGAGATCGCGCTGGCCAATCTGGAGAAGATCTATCAGGCCGTCGGAAATAAGATTTCAGCCGTTTTCATCACTGGCACTGATTTTGGCATGCAAACCGGGCCATTCATTTCTCCCCAAATCTATCGAAAATTATATCAGCCGTTCCACAAAATGGTGAACGATTGGGTGCATCAGCATACCCAATGGCGCACCTTCATCCACTCGTGCGGTTCTGTGTATGATCTCATCCCAGACTTCATTGATGCTGGATTTGATATTTTAAATCCAGTGCAATGTTCTGCCGCTGGAATGGATCCGAGGCGGTTGAAGCAGCAATTTGGTGATCGCATCGTTTTCTGGGGAGGCGCGATCGATACTCAGAAGACGCTGCCGTTTGGTTCGCCAGCGGATGTGAGAAAGGAGGTCATCGACCGGATACGAACTTTTGCCCCGGGAGGTGGGTTTATTTTCAACGCCATTCACAATATTCAAGCCCGCACCCCTGTGGAAAATCTGCTGGCGCTGTTCGAGACATTTAATGAATATCGAAACTATCCAGTTTAAGCCGATGCACCAGAATGAACCATAACCATCGACTCAGATGAAGCAATTCGACCGGACGAAACTTATAGCGCTTCCCCTTGACCAGCGAGCCAGCAAGTCGGCCATAGAGCAAATTGCCTGGGATCCAGCATCTGATCCACCGCCAGTGAGCGAAAGAAATCGTGATTTGATCGATCGGATTGCTGATCAAATCATCCAATCCCGGCAGCGCCAGGCCAGCGTCATCCTGACGTTCGGCGCCCATCTGATAAAAAATGGTCTGGGGCCTCTGGTGCGGCGTATGGTTCAAGAGGGCTATTTCAGCCATGTGGCGACCAATGGAGCGGGGTCGATCCACGATTGGGAGTTTGCCTTTCATGGTCGATCGGAAGAGGATGTCCGCGCGAATGTGGAGATCGGACAATTTGGCATCTGGGAGGAAACTGGGAAATATCTCAACTGGGCGTTACTTTTGGCCGCGGCTCGCGGGCTGGGCTACGGTGAAGCCATCGGTGCCATGATTCATGACGAGAGCCTGCTGATCCCACCCCTGGATGAGCTCGAACAGCAGGTGCTCGGTATGGTCGCACATCGCCAGTTCCACCAGCCCAGTCTCGCTGGGATGATCGATCTACTTTCCCTTATGCAACGCGAGCGCTTAAGGCTGCCACCGGGCCGATTCCCTATCGCTCACCCGTTCAAGCGCTATAGCTTCCAGGAAGGCGCTTATGTTGCCAAGGTTCCAGTCACTGTCCACCCCGGCTTCGGCTATGACATCATCTATGAAAGCCAGTATAATTCTGGCGCAGCCATCGGTCGGGTCGCCCAAGTGGATTGGTTGCGATTCGCAGAGAGCATCTCCCATTTAGATGGCGGTGTCTATCTCTCCATTGGTTCTGCCATTATGTCGCCAATGATTTTCGAAAAGGCGCTCTCAATGGCCCGAAACGTAGCGCGACAATCCAATCGTCAAATCAGCGATTTTATGATCGTGGTAAATGACATTCAACCAACCGGGGAATGGCGGTGGGGAACTGGACAAGAGCCACCCAAGGATTCACCGGCCTATTATTTGCGCTTCTGCAAGACATTCGATCGGATGGGTGCCAGAGAAATGCATTACCTCTGTCTCGACAATCGGGCATTTTTGATAAATTTGTATCATTCCATTTTGAAAAAAACTGGGGCATCCATGGATACCTAATCCTGCGGTTTTGCTGAGATGAAGGTCTGTTTCTGGTAGATCGTTTTATGGACCAAAAACTTTCACCTCCAGCATGGCGGTCCCGCATCCATCTGATCGAAGCTATTTTCTGGGGCATGCCGTTTTGATGGGAGCGATCAATTAATTTCACGTTGGATGATCAAGTCAGACATCATGATAACGAATTCGGTGGAAATTATTCGGCCATTCGATGGGCGCAACATAACAACCGTGTTGTTCGACTTCGATGGCACATTATCGCGTGAGCGCGATGGATGGATCAATCTTATGGTGGCCACCAATGCCGCTGCTATGGCTGTGGCGCTCCCAGAAGCGGCCATATCCGAGATTTTCCACTGGACCATCGACGATATTGAGCGGACGATTGGGATCCCCACTTACCAGCAGATGAAACGATTGGCTGAAACAATCCGTGCCCGGGGCGGAAAGGCCCTGTCGCCCCGGCGCTATAAGGATGTGTACAACGCTGCGTTGACCGCTATGGTCCAAACAGCTCATCAGCAGGTGGAACGGGGCCAGCGATCCATGGAAGAGTTAAGAGTTCCCGGCGCTATCGAATTGCTCACGATGCTGGCCGAAAAATTGGGACGCAATTCCCTGTTTCTGGCCAGCGGAACGGATATCGAACCGGTCAAACAGAGTGTCCAGCGACTTGGCTATAGCATTTTTTTTGAGGATCGAATTGTGGCATCGGGATTTCATCACAATGAGAATGAGTGTCCCAAACAACAGATCATTGCCCAACTGGTGCGCGATCGACTATTGGGGCCGGGGCAGCTATTGACATTTGGCGATGGCGTTCCAGAGATCGAACACACGGTTCGCGTCGGGGGCATTGCCGTGGGGGTGGTGACTCCGGATTTGAGCTACTATGAATTCCAGGGACACTTCACTCTGGAGAACAAGCGGCAGCGTCTTATCCAAGCCGGCGCGCAGATCCTGGTCCCTGATTTTCGCGAGGCGCAGCAATTGATCAAGCTACTGTTCTCGGAACAATCATCGCTCGGCGCTCAAGCAAACGACTGAGTTCTATCGCATGCTCCCAAATTGCATGGAATGATTTCAATTGCAAAAAATTATCAATCTATTCATCATTTTTTTCAAAATTAAGGAGACGTACTTTGTCCCACTCATCACGAATCGGCTTGATGCCATTGTGGCTTGCGCTTTTGCTCATCTTTTCTCTCTCGTGGTGTTTTGCCCAGCCTCACGGCCGGACCGAGATTAACATCCCAGATATTCCTGGCTATCTAACGCTCAAGTGCGATTTTCATTCGCACACCGTTTTTTCGGATGGTGATGTTTGGCCCACGGTTCGGGTCGAGGAAGCCTGGCTTCAGGGACTGGATGCCATCGCCATCACGGATCATATTGAGTACCAAATTCACAGCGACGATATCAAGAAGAACCATAATCGCCCGTATGCAATCGCCCGATCCAGAGCTGCCGAATTGGGAATCATCCTCATCAAAGGTGCGGAGATTACGCGGGACATGCCGCCTGGACATTTCAATGCGTTGTTTCTGAACGATATTGATCCATTAGATACAAAGGATTGGCGCGATGCGCTCAAAGCCGCCAATGATCAGGGTGCATTTGTGTTTTGGAACCATCCTGGATGGCGTCAGCCCAATGAGATCCCCATCTGGTATGATGAACACACCGAGCTATTGCAGCGCGGCTGGTTTCAAGGGATCGAAATTGTTAATGAATATAGCTTTTATCCCAAAGCATTTCAATGGGCGCAAGAGAAAAATCTGACCATTTTGGGCAACTCCGATGTCCATTCGCCGATCCATCTCACCTACGATGTCTCAGCCGGCCAGCATCGCCCCATCACCCTGGTTTTCGCCAAGGAGAGATCGGAGGCAGGAATTCATCAAGCGCTGCGAACTCAGCACACCGCCGTGTATCACAATAATTTGGTGATCGGATCGGCACAATTTTTAGCGCCGATCTTTGAAACAGCAGTTCATATAATTCCGCTTCGAGTCGCAATCAAAGGAACGGGACGTGCGACCGTACAAATTCAAAATCGATCTGGATTATTATTTGAGCTGATGGCTACCAACGCGCTGGAGGAAATTTCCTTTCCGGAAACGATCCTGCTCTATCCAGAAAAAACCGTGGCCATTCAACTTAAGGGTAAATCCAAAACCCTAACGGGCAAAAAGCACATCGCGCTGCCATTTTTGGTCAAAAATTTCTTATCAACACCAGACCGGGGGTTGCCGGTAAGTCTCACAATTGAAATTGAGTTTATATCAGATATTTAAATTGCTAAAATGAGCCATGTCGACAGTAAATGATAACTCCCCGCCCATGAAATACACGGAATAACACGGAATTCAAAGTACATCAAAATTGCTTTCAATGCTTTTCGTGTGGCAACTATTGATAATCATTTTCATTTTAGAATATCAGGTATGAACCAATTCTGAGCGTTTTTAATTCTAAGACCAATTAAATGTTAGCTTCATTGCCGTGGGATTTCAATCCGGCGAAGGAAGTATTTCCAACTGGCGGTTCTGTGGGAGAAAAAAATTGGGACACAAAAATAGAACAACCACAAAAACCTCTCCAGTCTTAGAACCACCAATAGCCGGTCCTCCTTTCGGTGGGATGAAAGGTTAAAGAATCAAATTCTTTTAACTTTTTTCTGAGACCTTTCCATTCTGAGACCAACTATTTGTAAAATCAATCCTACTTGTGGCGGAATGAAAGGTCATCGAAAAAATATAAACTCCATTTCTAAAATGAGTCATGCCGACGGAAAGTGATAATTCTCTGCTCATGAAATACAAGGAATAAAGCAAGGGTCAAAAAATTAAAATAACTTTTAGTGGTGCTTCGTGTGTTTCGTGAGGCAATCATTGATAGTCAATTTCATTTTAGAATTTCAACTTATATTTAACTCTACTTAGTCAGATTAATATAATCGTTCTTTTTTGGACTACATTACATCCCCCCTGGCCCGCTACCCTATCGGGTACTTCCTTCGGTCGCTTCAAAGAGGGAAAAGATAACAAGTCCCCCCGCCATTTGGCGGGGAGATTTAGGAGGATGTTGATATGTGTGAGCACCGAAAATTTTGTGGTTATTTTTTAATCTGACTGAGTAATATTAAAAATGAAAATTTTTATCTTCAGCAGACCCGCGTAAAGCATGGAAAACCACTGAGCGTATTGCTTCGCGGATATATCTGGAGTGTCCTGGTGTTTTCTTCAACAGAAGGTTTTGATTTTCATGGCAGGGGTTTATTTCAGAAATTTGAAATATGGTCGAAAAATAGATATGCAGAGCGGCCGGACATTGCTCCAAAGCAGACCCTCACCCATTTAAAAATAGGAAGATTGCTATGGATGAACTATTGAAATGGCGAAAGGAATTTCCGATTTTAGAAAGGACGGTTTATCTGATTAATAATTCGCTCGGCGCCATGCCACGGGCGGTGTACGACAATTTAAAACAATATGCGGATATCTGGTCCACCCGAGGGATTCGAGCCTGGGAGGAGGGCTGGTGGGAGTTCATCGGCGAGATCGGCAATATTTTGGCGGATATCATCCATGCTCCGAAGAATACGGTTTCCATGCACCAGAATGTGACCATTGCCGAGGCGGTGGTGCTCTCGTGCTTCGAGTTTCGGGGCAAGAAAAATAAAATCGTTTTTAGCGATATGAATTTTCCCTCGGTCATATACCTGTATCAAGCGCAAATCCCGAATGGGGCCAGAATTGTGATGGTCCATTCTGAAGATGGCATCACCGTTCCGACAGAAAAAATGGTCGAGGCGATTGATGATGAAACGCTACTGGTGCCGATCTCGCATGTGCTGTTCAAGAGCGCCTATATTCAGGATGTAGCGGCTATTATAGAAAAGGCGCATGCCTGCGGCGCGCGCGTGGTGCTCGATACCTACCAATCGGTCGGCACGGTTCCTGTGGATGTTCAGAGGCTGAATGTTGACCTTGCGGTCGGGGGGTCGATCAAATGGCTATGTGGCGGACCGGGTGCCGCTTATCTTTACGTTCGACCTGACCTGGGCGCCCAATTGCAACCCAAATTGACTGGCTGGATGGCACATCAAGCGCCATTCGCCTTTGAGCTGGAAATGCGGTTCACAGATAACATTGCTTTTAAATTTTTAAACGGAACGCCCCATTTGCCAGCTCTCTATACGGTGAAAGCTGGTTATGAAATCATTCGCCAGGTTGGCGTGGACAGCATTCGCCGTCGCTCCATTCAATTGACTGAACGGATCATTCAGCACGCGCAGCGCTTGGGATTCACGATCAACAGCCCGCTCAACGCCGACCAGCGCGGCGGCACCGTGGTCGTTCAGATGAAAAACAGTCACCAGATCGCCAAAGAACTCCTCAAGCGCGATTTTCTGATCGACTGGCGTCCTAACGCCGGCATCCGAATTTCGCCACATTTCTATAATACCGAGGACGAAGTCGATGCGATTATGGAGGAGATCCATAAACTTGCCACTCAATTGTCTTCGCTATAAACGAGCGAAAAATTTTTTATTAAAAAATACGATTTGCCGGTGGCAATCATCAGAAAACTCGCTATGGTCGATGAGATGATTTCGCCCATCCTCGGCTCATGGCGGAAAGAGATGAGAGACGATCCAGAGCAAATTCGAGACGAACATCATGCGCCCTTTCATCGTTAAATGCCATGGAAAGGGTTTGGTGAAAGAGCTCCTCGATTGAGATGCAAGCTTTGTTCAACAAAAGGATGATATACGAGCTCACCAACTTCGTTTTTCAGATCTATTATGGGCGCTGCCCGATGAAAGAATACCCCATGGCGGAAAAAAATGACGCAATTATCCAAAACCAAATTCTTAACCAACCATATTGGAGGATAAAGACATGGCGTACACCTTCAAAGAACTCAAGGGGAAGACGGTGGCAGAATTGCGGGAGATTGCCAAAGGGATCGAGCATGAGGCGGTCAAAGGATATACGCAATTGAACAAAGAGCATCTGCTGAAAGCATTGTGCACGGCGTTGAATATTGATATGCACGAGCATCATGCGGCCAAATTGCAGGAGAAAACCAATATTAAAAAAGAGATCCGCAAGTTGAAAGCAGAGCGAGATCAAGCGATTGCGGCCCATGACCATAAGAAATTGAAAGAGGTGCGACGGCAAATTAAAATTTACAAAAATAAATTGCGCCGGGCAATGTTGTAGTGTCCCTCGCACTGGTTGTCTGCTGACTGGTCTCAGGGGAGGACCAGTCGGCAGAACAATTCTGGTGATCTGGTTGATATTTTATCGTATGGGCTTTTCATGAAAAATTATTTCGTCAGCGTGGCTCTCGCTGCAATTATCGCAATAAGTTATATACTCGTCCATGATCTGATGGCCAATACAGCAACCCATCAGGGAGATCAGCATCATGTTGAATTCACATCATCCAATCTACCCATTATCATCATCAATACCAATGGCCATGAGATTATCGATGAGCGTCGAACTCGAGCCTGGATGAAAGTGATCTACAACGGGATCGGCCGACGCAACAGCGTTTCAGATCCAGCCAATCATTACGATGGGTGGATTGCGATCGAGCTGCGCGGCAGCGCCTCGATGGCGTACCCAAAGAAAAGCTATCGCCTGGAGACGCAGAACAGCGATGGGACCAACCTCAACGTCTCACTTATTGGGATGCCGGCAGAAAACGATTGGATCCTTTATGGCCCTTATGATGATCAATCCTTGATCCGGAATGTCCTCGCTTACAAACTCTCCAATGATATCGGTCGCTATGCCAGTCGTACCCGCTTTTGTGAGCTGGTGCTCAACAACGATTATCGCGGCGTTTATGTGCTAATGGAAAAGATCAAGCGAGATAAAAATCGTGTGAACATTGCTGAATTGGACTCGCTCGATCGGAGTGGCGATGCTGTCACTGGCGGTTATATCATCAAATTCGATAAGGTGGAAGGTGAAAATGTTGCCGGCTGGTGGTCAAATCGCAACATTTTTTATCAGTACCATTATCCCCGCGCCGATGCGATCGTACCGGAACAGAAGGCCTATATTCGAAATTTCATGAATCAATTTGAAGCAGCCATGATTCTGCCCAATATCGCCGATCCCATCAATGGTTATCCGAAATATATCGATGTGCCGTCATTCGTGGACCATTTTATTTTAAATGAGTTCTGCAAAAATGTTGATGCCTATCGCATCAGCAATTTCATGTACAAGGATCGCGACAGCCGTGGCGGCAGGCTCTGCGAGGGGCCAATCTGGGACTTTAATCTCAGCTTCGGCAAGGCGTGGTACAAGGAAGACCTCTTTCGGGATGATGAATGGGAGGTCGATCATAATCGGTACAAACCGAATGACTGGCCCAAGGTGCCGTTCTGGTGGGAACGATTGGGACATGATCCGAACTTCGCCAGTTTGGTGGAGCAAAGATGGCGGGAACTGCGGTCCAATGTGCTAAGTCTGGAATATGTTTATCAAACCATCGATCAATTGGTCGATACGTTGAAAGAAGCGCGGGAGAGAAATTTTCAGCGTTGGCCCGAAACCGCCAAGGATCATAGCTATGACACAGAGATCTTGATGATGAAGCTGTGGATTAACGATCGCGTCAATTGGATCGAGGCGCATTTGGGTCAATTGAGCGCGGTCTGGCCGGAACAACAATCGCCTCAGCCGATGATGCCATTCGTCCTTCACCAGAATTATCCCAATCCTTTCAACTCCATCACCATGATCCGTTATTACTTGGACCAGCCAGCCCACGTGCGACTGGCGATTTTCAACATCCAGGGGCAGGAGGTCGTGCGCCTCGTCGATGAACCGCAGTCAGCCGGAAATCACCAGATGAAATGGGATGGAAAAGATCATTCCGGCGCCTTTGTAAGCTCCGGATTATATCTCTATGAGCTCCAGGCAAACGGACAGCGGATGACCAAAAAGCTGGTATTTGTGGATTAAAGCTGAGCTCCTTTGATGAATAAAAATATTGCTTGACATCCCAATATTTTTTGTTATATTGCAGTGCCGCTCATAACGAATTCATCAGGAGGTGGTCTTTACATCCATGTTTTTCGGAACTGCACCTTCGTCCATCTGCTCGGGCTCAGCTCCGATCCTCCTGACCCATCACCTTGGGATGGAAATAGCGAAGCAGGAATGCGTGCTGGCAAGGCGGTTTATTGTTGCCGGCTCAAATTTGGTCAATTGGCCGAGTTCAAAAAATGATCGTGCTGCGATCGCTTTTTATGCAGCAGGTCCGCGTCGGCTGAAGGCCATGATTCTCAAAAACCTTTGTTCTGTTCAATTTGGATGCAGTTAAGGCCTCGATCTCTGCACCCAGCTTGGTTTGAAAAGCATGGATGCCATCGGTATGAGGGTTAGATCCGTCTTGGATCTCTCAAGTCTTTCGGTTTAACAGATACCAGGAGATATTTGAATTGGCTGATTATGGTTTCGCCGGCGAGCAAAATATTTATGTTTCATAAGCCGAAAGGGGTGGTGGTGACGCGGAAGGATGAACGAGGTCGTCGCACGGTATATGACTGCCTGCCACCATGGGCATTGCGCGATGGCTGGGTGCCCATTGGCCGATTGGATCGGGATTCTCGGGGATTGCTGTTGTTCACTCAGGATGGACAGATCGTAGAATGTTTAACTCGCCCTCACGGCTGTCCCAAAACCTACGAGGTCTGGGTGCGCGGCCGCGTGACTGAAAGCCATGTCGCGTTGCTTAAGGATGGGGTGGTCGCACAAAAGGACTGGCTAAAAGCACTTGACGTGCGATTATTGGGAGGTGCTGGACCAAAATCGCGCGTTTTGGTGGTATTGAACGAGGGCAAAAATCGTCAGCTCAGACGGATGTTTGCCCAGTTGAAAGATCCCTTGCATGGGACCTCGCTCAAAGTCATGGATTTGAAGCGCATCGCTATTGGTTCTGTTAAGCTGGATATCCCATCGGGAAGCTGGCGATTTCTCACTCCAGCCGAGATTGAATCAATCATCGATTCATAGAGCTCACTCGAGCCACCGAACCCAAATTCTCGCTCACGTTCGATTTCATCATGGCTGGATCTTTTCATCAACCCACTATCCTCTCTGTGAAAAGGCAAATTGGCCTAATCACCGCGATCGCGATCGTTGTGGCCAATATGATCGGCACTGGGATTTTTGTCACCACTGGATTTATCGTCAAACTGGTGCCAGGACCGGGCTGGGTATTGCTCTGCTGGCTGCTTGGTGGGCTGATCGCCGTATCCGGTGCGCTGTGCTATGGTGAACTATCCACACGAATGCCTGAAGTGGGCGGCGAATATGTTTATTTGAGGAAATTATATCACCCGTTGTTGGGCTTTCTCACGGGCTGGACCAGTTTGATTGTCGGGTTTTCGGCGCCGATCGCCAGCGCCGCCTTGAGCTTTTCAGCTTACACCTTCGCCGGGCTAGGGATACCCATGCCGGATCACCAACCGCTCCCTCAAAAGTTAGCCGCCACGCTCATCATTCTCATTTTCACGCTGATTCATTATCTTGGCATTAAATTCGGATCAAAAGTCCAGGTGCTGTTGACCGCGGTGAAAGTTCTCATCATTCTTGGATTGGCGGGCTTTGGACTCTGGTTCGGGAGCATCCGTGGAACACCCCTGATCGGCGAATCGCTCGGCGCGTTCAATGCCTCATCATTGGGCACGGCGATTATGCTGGTGATGTTCGCGTACAGCGGATGGAACGCCAGCAGCTACATCGCCGGGGAATTGAAACAGCCGCAACGCACCCTGCCCTGGTCCTTAGTGATCGGGACCATCATCGTCATCCTCCTGTACCTCGCCATCAATCTATTTGTGCTGCTCACACTGCCATATCCTGAGCTGAGCGGAACCATTACGGTCGTTCATGCTGCCGCGCTTCGGGCGTTTGGCGACTGGTTCAGCCATTGGATGAGCCTATTGGTCAGCCTCTGCCTATTATCTTCGTTGAGCGCTTTTATCCTGATTGGACCCAGGGTCTATTTTGCTATGGCGAAGGATCAATTGTTTTTTCCGTTCGCCGCCAAAATCCATCCTCGCTATCAAGTGCCTGGGACGTCGATCCTCTTGCAAGGTGCTATTGCCGTGATGATGGTGATGATCAGCCCGCTGGAGCAATTAATCTTGTACATCTCGTTTGCGTTGAACCTTTTTCCTTGGTTGGCCATCGCCGGATTGTTCCTTGCAAGAAAAAGAGGGATCGGAGAAGCGAGCGCGGTCAGAGTGAAAGGGTTTCCGATTGTCCCGATCTTTTATTTAGTCTCCAGTCTGATATTGATGACCATGATGTATCAGGCGCGGCCGTTGGAATCTACAGCGGCGCTTGGAACCGTGATCCTCGGCATTCCATGCTATTTTATTTGGATGAAATGGGTTCATTGGAAAAAGCCCCTGTGAAAGCCCGATTCTTCCACAAGGGCTTCAACCCACCGTGTCTTACCGCACCAGCACCATCTTCCGGATGGCTTCAAAACCGGTAGAACGCATCTTACAGAAATAAATGCCGCTTACGGCCCACCGTCCCTGATTATCGCGGCCGTCCCATACAATGGAGTAGCGACCGGCTGGTTGCAGTTCATCGATCAATGTCTTTACTTGCTGCCCCAATAGATTCATCACCTCGATGGTCACCATCGCTGGCTGTGGAACTTCATAATGGATCACGGTTTCGGCGTTGAACGGATTGGGTAGATTTTGACTCATCGCCCATCGCTTTGGCAAATTTGCCTGTGAAAGATCGGCTGTCGTGGTGATGATTGGCGGTGCATCATCAATTAAAACTTCGGTCATCTGGAAATCGGCTGCCACTGGCGCCACAGTGCCGCGTTGGTCAAATAGCAATTCGATGGTTAAACTCTGCTGATACAAAGAGCGTCCGGCAGCAAATGCCAGAATGACGTGATCCGATGCGCTATGGGCTGCCAGCGCAATATCGGCCGCACTGGAAAGAGAGCCAGACCGAAATGTGTATTTATCCTGATCGTATTGGAGTTTGACCTCTCCCGAAAAAGCGGGAGACGAAAAATCTATCACGATAGGCACAAGAATCGTGGCATTCTCTTGCACAAGTGGATCCTGGAAATAAATTGCCACGCTGGCCTGGATTGATTCGCTCTCTGTCCGGCCCCAGTTGCCAGTGATGTCGCCATAGACGATACCGAGATAATCCTGGTGGAATTGAGAATGTTGTAGCCTATCATACGAGCGGCTGCGCGGTGCGGTGGCCCAGTTGGAGTCGCTAATGGCAAAATCGTGGGGCACAAAGGTCCAATCTTTGCCAACTGGGAACTGAGATATCGCCCCAACCACGCGCTGCAAGATATACGAGGCATCGTAGGCGGAGACCTTTTTATTGCCAGTGACGTCCGCGGCAATTTTTTGGTAAGGCGTCAATTGTTTCATGCCCACCGCATATTGCAGCGCCATGGAGGCGTCCAGCGGTGTGATGGCATCCCGGAAATCATCCACTTTTTCAGGAATCACCTGATAATCTCCGGACGGGAGATCGGAAAATTTATATCGGCCATCGCTATCGCTGACTGCCGTTTTATTTGCTGCTCCAAAGAGCTCAATCGTAGCCTCGTTCACCGCCATATTGCTATCCGCATAATAGCTGAGGCGACCATTGATTTCGGCGATGGTGTAAATTTTCATTTTCACAGGAACCAGCACCATGGAATCATCGAGATCGTTGCTGGAGATGGCAATGGTGCCAGAATAATAGCCAATCCCCAATGTGTCACCATTTACGATAGAACTGAACTGCAACTGGATATTTTGACTGGATCCTGGGGCGACCGTCCCGACAGTGGGATTGATCGTTAGCCAGCCTAGGTTCACGCGATCGCCGGCGACCACGACTTCGTCTATGGCAATATCCGCATTGTCACTGGCAACGACATTGAACGCCAATCGCACATTCGAATGGCCGGAGAACGAGGAAAGATCAACAATGGTATAGTACCAGGTGAAATCGTCCCATACGCCAATGTCCCCAAACGTCCACAGGGTTTGCCAGGTCTGTCCCCCGTCCACGCTGATTTTAAGAAACAGATCGCCATGATCATAGGGTGAAACATGCCAATAATAGCTGCTTTGCCACCAGAAGCTGATCGATGGAGCTCGAATCGCTGAAAAATCCAGCGAGGGAGTCATCAGCCATTCGTTGAGATTGGTTCCCCAATAGCATACCACGCTGTAATTGCCAGAGAAGACATAGCTCTGGGAATCGATGGTCCAGTGAGCCGGCTGAGCTCCACCAGGGCTGCTTGGGCCATCGATTTTGGTCCAATTCGATGGAGGGAACACACCACTCTCAAAGCCTTCATACATCAGGATTTCCCCGCTCCAATCGATAGGGGATGTCCGATTTGACGCCCTTTCATATTGCCCTTGATCCGTTTTGATGGTCGATGGCTGACTTTTTTGCGGCGTCGTATCGCTATCCAAAATCACATCGCTTCGGTTTTTGGCCGGCGCGATGCTTGCTGGGCTTGGATCAATAGGAATGGACAATTTTTGCTGTTCTGCTCGTGGAGATAATTTTGTCGAAGATTTCCACGACGGATGATCATGTGCCATTCGATCCATGGTCACCAGCGTAGTGGCGCGCCAGGAAAGGTTGTAATCGAGGGGGCTTCCTCCAATGTTTGCGATTGTCAACATCCTGGTCTCGGATTGGCCTCGAAGCAGAGGAACATAAAATGAATCTGGAACCACCGAAATGATTGGCGCGCCGACCGTGACATAATGGAGCGCCTGATAGGCATCTATGCGGCCAAATCCGGAGGCGAAATCGAAATTTGGCTCGCCAATGTCGATGGACTGATGGTTCAGAATGCTGGCAATCTGGCTAGCGCTCACTCCTGATGCCGCTTCGCGGAGCAGCGCGGCAATACCTGCGCTATGCGCTGCTGCGGCCGAAGTTCCGACAAAGGGATTGCTGAAAAACCCCAATTTCCCTACTTTGGTCTCCACGCCATCGATGGCCGCATGGTCTGGTTTGTTTCGTTCCACAAAGTTGATCGGATCGCCGCTATTATCATATTGATAAATTCGCGCTGGACCGCGACTGCTGAAATTTTCGATGGCATCGTTGTTGGGATCTCCAGCATGGATAGCCGCCACGGCCAGGCAATTCTCTGCCGCGCTGTGCCCAAAAATGGCGCCGTTGCTGCTGGTGTATTCCAGTGGGGTCACATTCGCACCAAAAGCATATACAGCAATCCGGCGAGGCTGGCCGCGATATTTCTTCACGCAAAGGTGCACTGCGACGCCTGTGGTGCGAGAATTGGTGTAGGCGAGCATTTCTACCGGGTCATCATCGCCATCCTGGGTATCTTCGCTGGAAGCCAGGATGGACTGTAGCTTTTCGTCATACAGGTAAAGATCATAATCATCGCGCGCTTTGCCAAACTGATTGCTCCACTGCAATACGGCGGTGATGGTGGCATTTGGGCCCAGTTGAATGTTCATGGTCTCATCCCCCGAGGCAAAATTGTGCCAGCCGTCATTGTCCCCGTCTAAAAAATCTGCCTCGCAATGATCCTGTTGCAGGTCTCCGGCCGAAGAGATATAAACAACATTGAAATTCGTTACTAGATCATTGATGGTTTGGGCGATGATGCCGTCCTCGAACGCTGGTTCGAGCGGATAGAGGATATCGTCGCAAATGATGGTACAACCAGCTTGGTGCAATGATTTGATGTTATTGGCGAATTCAGTTTCGCTGCTGCCCTTATCGGCGAATGCAAGTTGGGCCCCCGGCGCCACATCATGCGCAATTTCTAACAACGCGGTTCCTGCATCACCGGCAAAACGATTGCTGATGATTTCGACGGTACGAGGGAGATCTCCGCTCGCCTGGGAGTTGGCCAGGTGCGTGCAGCCGTCGGATAAGATGCCGATCTTTTGCCCGACGCCAGTGACCTGAAAGGATTGACGCGCCAGATCGGCGCGCAAGATCGCATCGCCTGCGGTCATTACCTCTCCAGACTGAGTAAAAGCCGGTAGCACCGGCCGAATGTGAAAAATTTGCTCAAGGTGTGCAATTTTTTCAAGCTGGTCCACTGCCGCCCACCCTACAATCGTCTGGTGGTTGGCAGCCACTGGCAAATTTTCTGTCGTGGCCTCGATAGCAAAACCAAAAGCTCGGAGCTGCGTCAGAAGCAGAGGGGTTATGATCGTGGTTCGCAACTCCACATGAACTTGTCGTTGATGATTCATTTCCAGCAGCGGACTCGCGAGGTGAACCACCCGCTCATCGACGTGAGCGCTTTGATCAGTGATGCCCTCAGAGCGCCATTTCATGATAAGATCATAAATGGCGGTATTGAACTTGCTTGAAGCTTTCGATGCAGCCGGAAGCTCGCTCTTAATCTTATGCCTTGGCATCTCTGCCGGAAGTTCCTGCCCCATAAGAGTTGTCTGCCATACGATTAGCAATACCATCATTCCAACAACGATTTGGATCTTCATCATTTGCACCCCCAGGTGAAATTTTAAGTTTGTGCGTCAATTCGAACTGTTCGTCACCATCTTACCCCTATCAAATTCAATCCGAACCAGCGAATTGAATCATTTCATTTTAGCAGTGAGAGCGAACGTCGTGCGAATCAGTGGCTTGATCGTTGCAATCAGATATTTAAAAATAAGCTATGAATTTTAGACAGCGACTGGCATCTATAGAAATATACTTAATATGATCGTTGAATGCTTAATCTTTGCATTGGGCGTTCTCTGATGACAACGCGCTTCATTTTTCGTGACCATCGTTCATGGTCAGAATTTTTGTCCAATGGTTATTCCTTTCAAGAGACCTCTGCAAAATCGCCCAATAGAGTCGGGAAAAGCTCCGCTCGCGTTCGATTCCCAAGCAATCCGATTGGAGCGAATTCCCAGCTCCTTCGCTTTGTATATGAAAAATTTCATTTTTCGTCATTCCAAATGAACAGTGCGTGTGAAAGCAGCTGATATCTTAATCGCTTCGAACGGAGCGAAGTGGAGGCAACAACCGATACGTCCCAATAACATTGGCTTTTCACCAGATTCCTCGCTTCGCCCAAGGGACTCTTTTGGTCATCAATTTATCCCTTTTACACAGTCGGCTTCATTGGAATGACTGGATGCTCTATCCCGCAGAGGTATTCATAGAGCATGAAGTCGATGGGGTAGAGAGTCAGAATCAAATGTCTCTGCAAACTTAACGCCAAACTTTTTTAAAATGGACCGACAGGTATTTTATGAGAAAAAGATTGCATTTTTCAGAGACATTCGATAAATTGGGATCGAACGGCAATCGATGCGATGAACCGAACTTCCGATGAAATGGACGCGCACTTTTTTGGGCATGGCCTCGGGATAGTCCTTCCGCCCAGGAAAGAAAACTGCCATGTCGAATTTTATTCGCGGATAGCTGGTTCATAGAACCATAGCCCACCATCCAAAAAGGACGAATAGGGAGGGAATAATCATGATCAGTCGAATTTTGAACCTAACGCTGATCGCTATAATGATTTGTTGCGTGGCAACCATTGCTTATGGACAGCGGACGCGATCAATGCTGAGTCGAAGTTATCCAGCCACCGAGCTTCAGCGGCTGCTGGTCGCTCCATCGGATTTTCATCCGTTTCCGCGCTGGTCAGAGCGATCAGCCTGGGACGGTTTAGCTGCCCCGGTGCGCCAGTTCTTGATTGCTCGCGGCGAAAAATATTTGAACTACCAGTGGCCGGCGCTTCCTGCGACGCTGTTTCTTGAATTTGCCCGTACCGGGAATCGCGAGAACTTTCAGCGTCAGGGCTTTGCCCGACGCGATGCCCTGTGCTATCTCGTCCTGGCAGAATGCGCCGAAGGGCAGCGTCGCTTTCTGGACGATATTGTCAATGGTATTTGGGCGATCTGCGAGGAATCATATTGGGGCGTCCCAGCGCATGTGGGCATGCAGAAACAAGGGGTAGGGTTGCCGGATATCAATGAACCTACAGTGGATCTGTTTGTCAGCGAAACAGGGGCATTGTTGGCTTGGACCAGCTATCTGCTGGCCGAGGAGCTGGATCGCATCTCGCCATTAGTCAACCAACGCATCTTGACCGAATTGGATCGCCGACTGTTGACCCCTTGCCGGGAGCGCGAGGACTTCTGGTGGATGGGGTTTATCCCCGGCATCACGATCAATAATTGGAACCCGTGGGTGAATTCTAACTGGCTGGCCGCTATCTTGCTTACCGAAAAAAACCCGGGACGTCGCATTCAGGCTATCGAGAAAATTATGCGCAGCTTGGATATTTTCATGGATAGCTATCCTGACGACGGCGGTTGCGACGAGGGGCCAAACTATTGGGGCCGGGCCGCCGCCTCATTGTTCGATTGCCTGGAACTGCTCTATCTCGCCAGCAACGGCAGAATACAGCTTTATGTCCAGCCGCTAATTCGGGAGATGGCCCGCTTCATTTATCGCGTTCATATTGGCTACGACTATTATGTCAATTTCGCTGATGCGGCAGCCATCGTCTATCCCGAGCCGGATCTGATATATCGCTTTGGCCAACGCATTGGCGATGAACTCATGCAGGGCTTTGCCGGCTATCTTGTTTCGCGACGTCGTGAGCCGAGAGCATTATTATCCAGCAGTATTGGCCGCCAATTACCGGCCATTTTCAACTATGAGGCGCTCATGGCGGCTGAGGCCCAGCCACCGCTGCCGCGCGATGTCTGGCTGCCCGGCAATCAGGTGATGGTTGCCCGATCTCAGGCTGGTTCCAGCGATGGACTATTTGTCGCTGCCATGGGAGGTCATAATGCCGAAAGCCATAACCATAACGACGTGGGCAATTTCATCGTCTATATGAATGGCGTGCCGATGATCATCGATGTCGGGGTCGAAGCTTACACCCGTAAAACCTTCAGTCCCCAGCGGTATGAGATCTGGACGATGCAATCGGCTTATCACAATCTGCCCACTATCAATGGCGTGATGCAAAAAGATGGTCGTCAGTACGCTGCCAGGGACGTGCAATATTCATCCAATGACAGCTTTGCACAATTGCGGCTCAATATCGCTGGCGCTTATCCACCAGAAGCAGGGATCAATGATTGGGTCCGCACCGTCCGACTCGATCGCGGCCAACAGGTTGTTGTAACCGATGCTTTTGAACTCTCTCAGCCAACGGACAATGTTCAATTCACTCTGATGACTGCTGCCGAACCGGAACTGGTAGCACCGGGCCAGATCCAGCTTCGCAATACGGTCGCCCATGGCTCGGCCCAATTGCAGATCTATTTTGACCCCAATAAATTGAAAGCGGAATTCGAGATCATTCGGATCGAAGATAACAACCTTAAGCGAATATGGGGGCAGCAGATTCATCGAATCTTATTGAAAAGCATTGTTCCTTTTTGGCGTGAATCTTTGATGTTAAAAATCGGGCAGTAATTCAGAAATTGTGTTGAGGCAATGGTGCTTGAAATTATCTGAACAAATAATCTGTCATCATCAAAACATAAAGCGCCTTATGGATTTTTTCTCACTCATATCGTTTGCTTAATGCTGAATGAATCCAGATTATTTTCAGCTCACCATGATTCATCGTTGTCGAACCCATGGGCTTGGTCTCCGAAAACCACCAGCTTTAGCCGCGGACACGCCCGGCGAAATGGTATTTATCTCGAGCGCACTATCAAATGAGCATGTTCTGCGGTCTGAGGCTCGTGAAGAGCTGCAATGGAAACCGAATAGGGCAAAAATCAAGGGAAATAGAAATCCAATTGGAGAAACCATGTGATAATTTCACACGCTCATTTTGACCTCCAATCCATTAGCTTAAATTGAAAAGCGCGATGTCCAGCCAAAATAGCGCCCAGGCTCCAGTCCCAGGCCTTGGCAATTTCTGCGTGCGCGGCAAAGCCGCATTTGGCGCAGGAGATGTCAGCGCGATCCTTTAAATAGCATCCGACATTGATCCTGCCATCTGGCTCGGCATTGGCAATCAGCCAGTCGTGGCAGCGCCACGTATTATGCTTCAGATCGTTCAGCGTAGCGATCGAATCAATCAGCGGATAGCCTTGTCGTTTCATTTCGATCAATTGGTCAAGAACTTGTACGCGCTGGGGCGTGGGGAGCCAGAGATCATCGGCATTGGGAAATGGATAATAGAACTGGATCGTGATGCCTCGGACGTGGGGTGCCAAAAATTCAACCAGCGCAGGGATGTCATGAACATTGAGCCGAGAAATGGTGATGTGCGCCAGTAGATTCGGATGTCTCGACTTCCGAAGGTTGACCATGATTTTATCGAAACATGGCCCCCGATTGCTTTCATGCGCCGCTTTCAAGCCATCAATGCTCACCCAAACCACATCAGCCGAAGTCTCAATCGGCAGCGTCCCATTCGTCGTTATCCCAACACGAAAAAATTTCTGTTGAGCATAGTCCACTAAATCCTGCAGATCATGATTTTCATGCCGCCAGAGCATTGGTTCCCCGCCCTCGAATACCAGCAACCGGACACCACGCCGATGCAGCTCATCCATCACTGAAACGGCACGTCCATAGGATATGGTTATCGGCTCCATTTTCCAGAATGGGCAGGAGCGGCAGCGCAGCGTGCAGCGATAGGTGATCTTAAAACTCGCTAGCAGCGGAGATCTTTTGTGCAACAGCCGGCCTCTTACATTGTGCCTGAGAAAATACCAATAGTGCGATTGCAACATCATTCGCTATGTCCAACTCCTTCGGCTCTTCCGTTCCAGAATGCGAGAATCATGCAAAATTGTCATGCTTGAGCTGGCAGGCGGTTTATTTTTGCTTGGCCACTGGATAAGATCCCTGCATTCAGCGTAACGGCATTCGCCATTTGATTTCGGTTTATGGGATAGGATCTCATTTTGGTTCATCAACAAAGTCGGAGCCCATTTTCGATTGGATCGGCCAGGTATCTTGCTTTGAGCTCTGTGGCACACAAAAATTTTTTCAACAGACCGATCGAGCTCGCTTCCTGATTGAGCAATTCCAAATTGCTTCAGCGTTTCATTGACCATTTTAGGAGAGATTAGGGCGTAAAAGCCTCTTTAAGCTCCTGAGCCTGTTGTTGGATGATCTCCCATGCCAATTGCACATCCTCCCAGGTTGTTTTGATGTTGCCAATGGCCAACCGGATCGCAAATTGATCGCGCAATTTGGTATGCGAAAGGAAGACCTTGCCAGTTCGATTGACGCGCTCCAGGAGTTGTTCGTTGAACCGATTGAGCTGATGGAGGTCAAAATGCTGATCCGGCACAAGGCGGAACACCACGGTGCTGAACGGCACTGGCGCCATCAGTTCCACCTGCCCGTGTTGCTGCATCATGGCCGCTAATTCTTGAGCGAAGCGCATGTGCTGTCGCAGGATCGATTTGATTTTTTCTGTGCCAAAGGAACGGATGACCAGCCAGAGCTTCAGGGCACGAAACCGTCGACCCAATGCCACGCCATAGTCCATATAGTTTTTAACTTGATCCGCTTCTGGGGTGCGGAGATATTCTGGCGTTAGGCTGAACGCTTGTTTCAAAATGTCCGGTCGCCGGCAGAACAGCACGCTGCAATCGATGGGGGTGAACAGCCATTTATGGGGATTGATGATGATCGAGTCGGCGCGCTCCCAGCCATCGAAGAGGGCCCGTTTTTCGGGTAGCACTGCTGCCGATCCGCCATAGGCAGCATCGACATGGAGCCAAAGGCCATGGTGTTCACAGATCGCTGCGATCTGCGCCACTGGATCCACGCTGGTGGTCGAGGTGGTCCCAATGGTGGCGATCACGCAGATCGGTTTATAACCATGCGTTCGATCGCTCTCAATTGCCTGGCGCAATGCCGCGATATCGAGGCGGTACTGGTCATCCGAGGGGATCTTGACCATATTTTCTTGTCCGATTCCCAGTACAATCGCCGCTTTCTCGATGGAAGAATGAGCCTGGTCAGAAGTGTACATTCGCAATTTCGGCAATTCAGCGCGACCCGCCAGTCCCTTTTCACGGATGCCTAATTTCGCAAATTCCCTCGCCGCCGCCATGGCACAGAGGCTACCCACCGAAGCCGTATCATTGATCACCGCATCAAAATTTTCTGGTAGCCCCACCATTTGGCGCAACCAATCCAATACCACTTCCTCTAATTCGGTCGCTGCCGGGGAGGTCTTCCAGAGCATCGCATTGACGTTCAAAGCACTGGACAATAGCTCCCCAATGATCCCCGGATAAGAACCGGTAATCGAAAAGTAGCCAAAGAATCGGGGATGATTCCAATGAGTGATGCCAGGCAGGATGATATCATGAAAATCGGTCAAAATTTTCTCCAGCGGCTCTGGCTGTGTTGGAGGCGCCTGTGGCAAGCGGGCTTTGATCTCCCCAGGACGCGTAGCCGCCAATACTGGGTAAGATTCCATGTTCTCCAGATAATGAACGATCCAATCTACGCTCTGATGGGCACAGGTTTGAAAGACTGGCTGCGGCACATCACCGCAGGCATGATCGGAAGCATCGGCTTTGATCGCCATGGGAGCTACTCCTCTTTTTGTATTGGAAATGTTGTCGCTATCAAAAATGTGAGAAAAGGTGAAAAACGCGATAGCAAAACTGTTCTTGCGGCTTAGTATTCAAATGAAAATTCATGGTTCGAACCAATGGCATCTATGCGGCACATGCAATTTAGGCCGCTAACCATCCTCTTCCACCAATGAGTTCATGAATGAAAAATGAATTTTCCCGTCCGACTTGGTTATAAAATAGCCATTGGAAATTTGAAAAGCAAGCGGATTATTATCAAAAATGAAATTGAAGCTCGAAATAATTCCTGTTGATTTGATGGATTCTTTTATTTATATTTTGGTGCGTGATACGAAATTGATAAGGATGCAATGAATCGGAGGAAAAGCAATGGGAAAAACAATTATCGAAAAGATCATTGAGTCGCATAGCGGAAGTGCCGTGAAACCTGGTGATATCGTGGATGTGGAGATAGATGCGCGGGTGGCGCGCGACTTTGGCGGTGCCAATGTGGTCAAGCACCTCCGCGATCACAATCTTGCCGTGGCTGATCCTGCCAAGACGTTTTTTACTTTCGACTGTAATCCTGGCGGATCCGATCAAAAATATGCTTCGAATCAGCATATTTGTCGGCTATTTGCCCGAGAAAATGGGATTCAGGTATTCGATATCGATATGGGAATTGGAACGCATGTGGCGATCGAGCAAGGGTTGATCGCTCCTGGGGAGACATTTATCTCCACTGATTCCCATGCCAACATCATGGGGGCGATCGGAGCGTTTGGTCAGGGCATGGGGGATCAGGATGTCGCCGCGGCCTGGGCCTATGGCAAAGTTTGGTTCAAGGTGCCAGCGACAGTGAAAGTCATTTTGAAGGGCAAGCCTTCACCCATGGCGTCGGCCAAAGACATCGCCCTGGCAATATTGCGGGTTACCGGGGCGAACGGGTTGCTGGGGTTTGCCGCTGAGGTTTATGGGGATATTGTGCCATCGCTGGATCTGGCGGATCGGATCACCATTGCATCGATGAACACCGAAATGGGTGGCATCATCATGTTTTTTCCTCCGAATCAAGAAGTATTGGATTTTTGCAGCCATGCCCGCGGGAAACGGGTCGAACCGGTTTTCGCCGATGCCGATGCGAAATACGATCACGAACTGGTGATTGATATCGAGGGGCTGGAGCCATTGATCAGTCGGCCTGGCCATCCCGATGATGTGGTTTCTGCGTGCGATCTGGCGGACATCAAAATTGATTCTGCATTCATTGGATCGTGCACCAATGGGCGTTTTGAAGATATGGTGGAAGCTGCTCGAATATTGAACGGCCGCAAGGTGGCGCCTGGGGTGGTGCTGAAAATTGTCCCGGCGACCAATTCGGTCTGGAAGCGTTGCCTGGATGAAGGGATCATCGAGATCTTTAAGTCGGCTGGGGCGCTGGTGGGCAATGCCGGCTGCGCTGGTTGTGCCAATGGACAGATCGGCCAGAATGGTCCTGGTGAAATCACCATCAGCACCGGCAATCGCAATTTCACTGGCAAACAGGGCAAAGGCGAGGTGTATCTGGCATCGCCAGCCACGGTGGCCGCCTCGGCTGTGGCCGGGATCATCACCATCGCAAAGCGCATCCCTAGGGAGCCGGTGCTATTCCAGACCGGTTTTGTCAAAAGAAAGGAACGAGCTGAGCAACGGACAACCCGCCACCTAACCAACAAGCCGACCCGATTGAGTGGTCGTGTCTGGGTGATCCGCAGAGATAACATTGACACCGATATGATCTTTCATAATCGTTATCTGACCATCACGGATGTGGGACAAATGGGGCAATACACCTTCGATAACCTGCAAGGTTGGGAGGATTTTGCCAAAAAAGCCCAGCCCGGGGATATTGTCGTGGTCGGAAAGAATTTCGGCGCTGGCAGTTCGCGCCAACAAGCCGTAGATTGTTTCAAAAGCCTGGGAATCGCCCTGATCATCGCAGAATCGTTTGGCGCCATCTACGAGCGCAATGCCATTAATGCCGGCCTGCCGATCCTTCGAGCAGACCTGGTTCAGAGCGATCTTCAGGACGGAGAAATCATCGAAGTCGACCTGACAACTGGCAAAATTGTACGAGCCAAAAACCAACAGCAGTTTCAAGCAGCGCCATTTTCCTCGGTTCAGATGGATATCTATCAGCGTGGTGGACTATTAGGTTAGTTTCTGGTGAAAAAGGCGGAATTCAATCGGGACATGTCAGTCCAGCGAATGGAGGAATCTCATCAAAAGCCGCTTGTTCAGTCACCTCAAAATAGCGACAGATGGCGGACGGCATGACATTTCAGCATGCTATTGGAATTTTGCAACTGGAATTCGATTAAGGTCTATTGGAAAACCGGATTGGCCTTGATCGCGCGTCTTTTTTGCTGTATGCCGTTAGGATGCAAGCGCTTGTCACCTTCATCCAATCCTCAGCGTTGATTGGTTCTGAATCTTTTTCCTGCTGTCAACATCAAATTATCAGAAAATTGGAGAGGCATCATGGAAAAGGAAATCGAGCCGATCATCAAAAGATATTGCGGGGAAATCGAGGAGCGGGTTGCGGCCTGTTATGATAAAAAAGTGGCTCAATTGCTCAAGACGCAGATCTGTCGTGAGATCCGGCAAAATTGCAAGAATAAGGCAATAGTGGCTTCTGTTCGAGAATATGTAGATGCCCTCATTCGACAACGATTTCAAAAGAGATCGAGCTGAACTATGTCCATCGCACATGTTACGAAAAATATTCCGATCGAAGAGTTGGTCGCCAACTTCCCCTTCGCTGTGAATTATCTGATGACCAAAGGCATCAAATGCATTGTTTGCGGCGAACCGATCTGGGGGACGCTCGAGGATGCTGCAAAAGAAAAGGGTTTTAGTGATCGCGAAGTGGAGGATCTGGTTGAGGAATTAAATCAGCAAATTCTCCCAGCTTCAAATTAAAGGTGCAAATTTCTCATCCTATCACATAATGAACAAGGACGGTGTGATGAAGGCAATAATAAGACGGGTCAATGGATTGAGTTTACTTGGCAAGGCGGACTCCAATCATTGGGTGCCAATGGATACCGTGGAGGATTTTGGTGGGAGTAATGCCGCTACGAAACCGATGGAACTGGTTTTGTTGGGCCTTGGTGGTTGCACGGCGATGGATGTGCTGTCTATCATGTCCAAGAAACGCGCACCGATCCATGATTTTAAAATGGAGCTCGAGGCCGAACAGGCGACGGACTACCCGAAGGTGTTCACCAAAATCAAAATTAATTATATTTTTTATGGCGATAAAGAGAAGATCAAGGCCAAAGATATTGAACGGGCGATCGAACTATCGCGGGATGTGTACTGCCCTGTTTCCAATATGCTCAAGCATTCGGTAGTCATTGAGCATCACTATGAAATTCGAGAGCCCAAATATAACCATGGGGAGTAGCGATCCTGACAGAGCGAATCTTGCACTTGGTCGATCGAATTTTTTGAACGTGTCCCGTCACCGACTTGGATAATCGACAAAATAAGTCTTGTTTTTTTCACGAAAATTTCTATATTTCCGTTAACAAAAAAACGGAAGTATGGATATGGAATTGACAGAACAAGAACTGATACGTCGAGCAAAACAAGGAGACAGGGCGGCTCAGGCGAAGATCGTCAAAGCCCATGAAAAAATGGTCTATAATTTAGGTCTGAAATTGTTGGGCAATGCGGACCAGGCAGAGGGCGTTCTGCAGGAGACGTTTTTGAAGGTATTGCAGGCTTTGCCCAAATTCGAAGAAAAATCTCAGCTTTCAACCTGGATATATCGCATCGCCACAAACCAGGCATTGATGCGATTGCGTTCTCGGAAACGTCGTTTTGTGTCGATCGATGACAATCCAGAATTCGATGATAAGGACTATACGACATTCTCTCAATCTTTGGATGCAACCCCGCTGGACGAAGTGCTCAATCAAGAATTGCGGGAGAAAATGGATCGCGCGATTGAGCAATTGCCAGAAAATTACAAGACAGTTTTCGTCATGAAGGATATCGAAGGGTTGGCGTTGAAGGAGATCGCCGAGATTCTGGACTTGTCATTGCCGGCAGTGAAATCCAATTTGCATCGCGCCAGAGTGGCCCTTCGAAATAAATTGGCTGAAATGTGGAATTGAGGAATTTGCGATGGAATGCTTTGAATCCCTGGAAAAAATATGTGAAGCTCTTGGAGAAGATATCGATAGCCCGATGTGCAAAGAGGTCGAGGAACACCTCCAGCATTGTCCTCGCTGCTGCGCCCAGGTAGATTCGGTCCGTAAAGTTGTCCGCCTGTATCGGCAGATCGGCGATGCCGAAGTGCCTGCCGCCGTTGACGAACGATTATGGAAGGTCCTCAACCTATCGAAACCGGAAGACTGAGCGCCCATCGTAATACGATCTATCTATGCTTCGCGACCTTGGTTCGCGGACCAACTGTCAAGACATCCCACCAACCATCATCTTTCATTTTTGCTCTTAATGGGGCGATCTTCTTTTGCCGGTGGGTCGGCAATCATTATAAACCCATCTTCTCGAGCTGGCTATCACCACTCTCTTTCACCGCTCTGCCACGTCATTCCCTTTGTCATCTAAAGGCTGTTCTATTTCATTGGCCGATGACCAGCGATCTGGCCGAATTCCATCGACGTCTTGTGACAATAAGATGGTCTGCGGGGCGATTATTCGCTTGACAGATTGATCATTATTTTGTATATTACGCCGTTTTCAAGCGACAACCGCGGATGCGAGCATATCTAACCACTTCAATTGCTAATGGAAGAGAGAATCGATAGCCAATGAGCTCAGCGCCGGGAATTAAGATTCGAAAAATTGCCATTGGTGCCGACCATGCCGGTTTTGAACTGAAGGAGAAGCTTAAAAAATATCTTACCGATCAGGGGCATCAGCTATTCGATTGCGGGACGTTTCGTCCTGACTCGGTCGACTACCCGAAGATCGCCTATCAGGTGGCGCAATTGGTAAGCCGGGGTGAATATGAGCTGGGAATCATGGTTGATGGCGCTGGCATTGGCTCTGCCATGGCGGCGAATAAGGTCCCCGGGATCCGAGCAGCCCTCTGCTACGATCTTTCTACTGCCCGAAACAGCCGCGAACATAACAACGCCAATGTGCTCACCTTGGGCGCAGGGCTGATCGGTTTTGAGTTGGCCAAACAGATCGCCGATACCTGGCTGGCTTCGGAGTGCACCGTCGATCGACACTTGCGCCGCGTCCAAATGATCCATGACATCGAACAAGGGAAATTATCCGTGAGTCATGTAGCTACGCCGACGGCTCCCCCACCTGGAATAGCCGTGTCTGAGGAAGACATCAAAAAGATCGTCTCCAGAGTTCAGGCTCTTTTGCAACAACCATCGGGAATTCCCGCTGGTTGTCAGAATTCCACCTGCCAATCCTGCGGCCAATGTGCCGACAAAGCACCGGATGCCGTTCGCCAAATTATCTCCATGGGAGCCACGCGGATTTCTAATGCTCCTGGTGGGGTCGGGGCGCCGCAGGATATCGCCCGCCTGATCGATCATACGCTGCTGAAGCCGGATGCCACAGCCGCGGAGATCCAGCGGGTGTGTCAGGAGGCGGTGGAGTATCATTTTGCAGCGGTGTGCATTAATCCGTGTTATGTGAAACTGGCGTATGAATTAACACGCGGCTCTGGGGTTAAGGTATGTAGTGTGGTGGGGTTTCCTTTGGGGGCGAGCGTTAGCGAGATCAAAGCGCTGGAGGCGCGGCGTGCAATTCGCGATGGGGCGAAGGAGATCGATATGGTGATCAATATCGGTGCGCTCAAGGGCGGAAATGATGAATTGGTGTTTCGCGATATTTGGGCTGTGGTCGATGCCTGCGTCGATGGAAGCGCCATTTGCAAAGTGATCATCGAAGCGGCGTTGTTGACCGACGAGGAAAAAGTCAGGGCCTGCGAGTTGGCAAAACGGGCGCGCGCCCATTTTGTGAAAACGTCCACCGGATTCGGGCCGGGAGGAGCGACGGCCCATGATGTGGCGTTGATGCGGCAGGCGGTCAGTGGCACACGTATGGGGGTAAAAGCTGCGGGCGGAATCCGTTCCCTGGCCGATGCGCAAAAAATGATCGAAGCGGGAGCGACTCGCATCGGCGCCAGCGCCGGGGTCAAGATCGTCCAGCAAGCTAGCAAAATCTCAGAAAGATAATTCAGCACATGATGCAAAATGTCGAGTTCAATTCGGTCGTGTCAGTCCTGCGAATGCAGGAATCGATTGTAAAGCCGTTATTCAGGTCAAATTTACTAAGAGATGCCCACATCCGCAAACATGGCAGTTCAGTTTGTTTGTGGCATTTTGCCACTGCAATGGATTAGGCATACGGTGCAAAAAATGGAATTCAATTTGGCAATGCTCTTCGTGGCAACGCAAGGATCGCATGCGCAATGCCTATGAAATCAAGCCCGATGAGAGACATCTGCATTCGCTGGCACGATAGTTAAAAATATTTTGTGAATTTTGCATCCAACGCCAATGATGGTCATCGCTTGGATTGGCCAAAAAACATGAGCACTTTGTGCCATGAAAGATGTTCATGATCGACGGAAATGCTCCGAACGATCGGGCAATGGATGAGAAATGGCGAATCAAAAGGCACTTCGCTTTGGATCAATAAAAACTAGCATATTCAACTTGGACAAAGGAGAACCTCTTGGTTGACCTACGAGCTTACGTATTTTTGGACAATCTCCAGCCACAATATGCTGCTTTTCTGGGCACAGTGGCACAAGGATTCCTGCCAATTGCCCACATGGCATCGCTGTATGTGGAGATCTCACCAGGCATCGAGATTAATCGGATTACCGATATTGCCTTGAAATCCACCCGTGTGACACCAGGGATGCAAATTGTCGAGCGGCTCTATGGTCTGCTTGAGATTCATTCGGAATCCCAGGCGGATGTTCGCCAGGCTGGGCAGGCGATCCTGGATGCGCTTGGACTGAAAGAGGAGGATCGCTGGAAGCCAAAAATCTACTCGAGTCAGGTGATTCGACGCATTGATGATCATCAGACGCAATTGATCAATCGGATGCGGCATGGCAATATGATCATTCCGGGACAGACGTTATATGTGATGGAAGTTCAGCCGGCCGCGTATGCTGCGCTGGCGGCCAATGAAGCAGAAAAAGCTGCCGAGATCAACATTCTTGAGGTTCGTGCGTTTGGCAGCTTTGGTCGAGTCTATTTGGGTGGCGAAGAACGCGATATCGATGTGGGCTGGCGCGCGGCGGTCCATGCCATTGAAAGCGTCACCGGGAAGGTGGTCGATGTCATGTCTTAAAGCAGTCGCCCGCTGCCATGGGCTATTATCCCTTGGCAGCTCATAAAGCCCATGGTCAGGAGGCGAGTGATCGGTCTGTAAACGATCCCATTTCTGCTAAATTTTCACAGAGCATCATGGGAGTGGGGGACAATTTGGTGAGAGTGAAACAGAGTCAACTCAGGACATAGAACAATTCGTAGCGAATTTTACCAGTACTCAGGAGGAAATGAGCATGGCCGAAGCTTTAGGTATGATTGAGTGTCGCAGTTTTCCAGCAATGGTGGAGGCCGCTGATGCGATGGTGAAAGCGGCAAAGGTAGAGCTGGTGAGTTATGAGAAGACAGGTGGAGGGTATGTTACTGCGATCATCCGAGGGGATGTTGCGGCGGTAAAGGCTGCCTGCGAGGCCGGCCAGGCCGGCGCCGCCAAAGTGGGGGAGGTCGTTGCCGTGCATATCATCGCCCGTCCGCATAGCAATGTGGATTTGGTGTTGCCGCTGGGCAGAAAGGACCAGGTCGCTGCAGAGCTTAAGAAGACCAAGCGCGACGAATAGATCGGCTTAAGGCTGCTGCTAAGTTGTCCATTTGTTCTAAAGTGATAGCATATCCTGCCGTTCGGACATTTTCACCAGAAGGGATAACTCCGATTGGCGAGATTGGAAACGGCCAAAACAGAAAATGGGACGGATGGAGCAGCCCATGATATCGAAGGATAGGCAGGCAAGCATGTCGTTTCAGTGGATGAGCGACGACTTGGTGCCAGAGAAATAAACAGGAAGAGCTATGGTATTAGCCAAAGTGATTGGGACCGTGGTCGCCACGCGAAAAGAGAAGAGCATGGAGGGGCTCAAATTTTTGCTGTTGCGCCAAGTGGACCTGGAAGGCAATGAGACCGGGGGACATGTCGTTGCTGCCGATGCCGTTGGCGCTGGGCTGGGTGAGATGGTGCTGTATGCGACGGGCAGCTCGGCCCGACAAACCGTGATGACCGATAAACGGCCCTGCGATGCCGTGGTGATGGCTATCGTGGACAATTGGGAGGTGAACGGGCAGATCAAGTACAAAAAAGGACAGAGCGATGAATGGCCGTAGCCTTCCGCGGATCAGCACCTCTGCGTAACGTCACTGTCCAAATAGTGCCCGTCCGCTAATGGGCTTCGCCTCCAATTTGTGAAATATGCGGATAATTTTTGGTCAGGGAATGTGGATAATCCATTTTTAATTGGCGATAAAATCTATCTCCGGCCGATCGAGCCAGATGATGCGAAATTCCTTGCCCAGGGTGAAAACGACCCGGTGGTTCGGCAGGCATTATTTCTGGCCCTACCGATAAGCGCATTTGGCGCACAGGAGAAGATTGACCAATTTATCAAATCAAAAGAGAGCATTGTGCTGATTATCGTTGAGCGTGAGACAGATCGGCTGGTGGGGCAGACCGCCTTCTTTCGGATCGATTACGTCAGTCGAGCCGCTGTCTTTTATCTGGCGATCCTTGACCCCTCATATTGGTCTAAAGGCTATGGCTCGGAAGCGACGCAATTGATGGTCAATTATGCGTTCGATACGCTCAATCTTCATCGCATTCAGCTTCATGTGTGCGCAGAGAACCTCCCCGCTATCCGGATTTATGAGCGTGTTGGCTTCATCAAAGAGGGCGTGCTGCGCCAGGCAATGTTCCGCAATGGCGCTTATGTGGACTTTTGGGTGATGGGCATATTGCGCAGCGATTGGTTATCACGCGCTAAAAAAGAGCGCAGTGCTGCACCATAACTGCCATGATCCCTGATCCAACGCTTTCGAGCAGCGAAGATTTTCGGCAGGCAATGCCTTGCCGGGGAGCCTGTCTGGGCGAATTTGAATTTATGATCGTCTCAGGCACGCAAAATTGGTGCCTTATTGAATTCATAACTGATTTGATTTGAATAGATCGAATCCAATAAAATGTGATTCATCGTCGTCGTTGCGAGGGGCTTTCTACCGAAGCCATCTCAACTTGCAGAAAGGATTGGGTCCTGACAGACATTTTCGAATTGGTTCCGATTTACTGTGCTCGCAATGACAACTTTCAAAGTTTGGCTTTTCGAGTGAACTCAATCATTTGTCCAATCGAAAATTGCTTGAACATTGAGTTCACCAATTCGTCACTCAAACCAGATTAAGTTTTGAATCTTTATCAAATTTCGCATGTGTGAAATTTGACAGGTCGCACTATAAAGTGGGTGTCAAGAATAGAACCATTGGAGCGAACGGTTGTCTGTGCTTACGGAACACCAGATCGAATTGATCGCACAAAAAATTGTCCATAACATTACTGGCAAAACACCTGCCGGCGATGCTGATATGGGGAGCGATCGCTCCATCCATTCCGAGTGGACAGGAATTTTCAAAACTATCGATGAGGCCGTGACGGCGACAGCGATCGCTCAGCGCCAGTTGACCGGCATGACGCTGCGAAAGCGAGATGAAATCATCGCCAGCATTCGCGCGATGATGCTGGATCATGCCCGAGATTTGGCCGAATCGGCCGTGATAGAGACTGGTTTGGGACGCGTTGAGGATAAGGTCGCCAAAAATAAATTGGTGAGTGAAAAAACGCCGGGGACCGAAGATCTCTATCCAACCGCTCGCTCTGGAGATCATGGTCTCAGCCTGTTCGAACCAGCGCCTTACGGCGTCATTGGTGCTATCACGCCGATTACCAATCCCACATCAACCATTATCTGCAACACCATCGGGATGCTGGCTGCTGGGAATGGGGTTGTTTTCAATGTTCATCCTGGGGCCAAAAAGACCTCGATCAAAAATATTCATTTGATCAATCAGGCGATCATCCGAGTGGGAGGGCCGGTCAATTTGGTGACTGGCATTGCAGAGCCATCGGTGGCATCGGCCCAGCAATTAATGCGTCATCCTGGGGTGCGAATTTTGGTGATCACAGGTGGCGGAGGGGTCGTCAAAGAAGCGATGAACAGCGGCAAGCGCGCCATTTGTGCCGGACCAGGGAACCCGCCCGTGGTGGTCGATGAAACTGCGGATTTGGAGCGCGCTGGCGAGTTCATCGTCAAAGGCGCTTCATTCGATAACAACATCATCTGCGTGGATGAGAAAGAGCTGATCGTGGTCGAGACAGTTGCCGATCAGCTGTCGAGAATTATGAGCCGCAAAGGCGCCCTCCTGCTAAACCCCCAGTACTTGGCGCAGCTCGACCAATTGATCTTCGAAAAGACCAATGGCCCGGCCAAACCTGGGGTTATTAATAAAAATTTGATCGGTAAAAATGCCAGTGTTATCCTTTCGAAGCTCGGCTTATCTGTTGATGATTCTGTTAGACTGGCCGTTATTGAGGTGGATCGAAGCCATCCCCTGGTTTGGACCGAGCAGATGATGCCCATTTTGCCAATGGTTCGTGTTGCGAATGCGGATGAGGCGATCGACCTGGCAAAATTGGTAGAGGGTGGAAATTATCATACTGCTGTGATGTATTCTCGAAATTTGGATAATTTGAGCCGCATGGCGCGAGAGATAAATACGACCATATTTGTGAAAAATGGGCCGGCCTATGCGGGTCTGGGGTTTGGCGGCGAGGGCTACACTTCTTTTTCCATCGCCAGTCCCACTGGAGAGGGGTTAACGGGTCCACGAAGCTTCTCGAGAGAGCGGCGATGTGTATTGGTAGATCATTTTCGGATCGTATGACATGAAGACATATCCTGCAATCGCGTTGATTGAATTTAGCAGCATTGCCACCGGCATTATCGCAGGCGATGCCATGGTCAAAAAGGCGCCGATTTCTATGCTGAAAACTGGGACGGTTAGCCGGGGAAAATATCTGGTGTTGATCGCTGGTAGCACAGCGGCGGTCGAGGAATCGTTTCGAGCGGGGCTGAGCGTTGGCGAAGCCGCCGTGATCGATCAGGTATTTCTGCCAGATGTGCATCCCCAGGTGCTGAATGCCATCCTGGGCGAACGAAAGAAGATCCGACATGAGTCGCTTGGGCTGATCGAGACGGCTTCCATTGCTGCAACGGTTGCTGCTGCCGACGCAGGCATCAAAGGGGCTATTGTGGAGATCATTGAAATTCGGCTGGGCGATGCCCTGGGCGGCAAAGCATTTGTGATCATGAATGGGGCGGTCCACGATGTGACAGCAGCAGTCACCATCGGGCTGAACGCCATCCGCAACGAAGCGCTGTGGCGCAATCATGCCATCATCCCTTCGCTGCATCAAGAGATGGCGCGCCAAATCGATGCAACGAGTCGATTCGCCGAGGCAGAATATCAAAAATTAGCTGGGGACGAAAGCGAACATGTTACTGGGTAGAGTTATTGGTACGGTCACGCCCTGTGTGGTTTATACTGGACTTGAGGGCGTTCCACTGCTGCTGGTTCAGCCGCTGGATAAGACATCGCAGCCAGTGGGCAAACCGATTGTTGCCTGCGATGCGACACGAATGGCTGGGCCAGGCGAATTGATCTATTATGAGGGCGGTCGTGAGGCAGCGCTGGCTTTGGATCCCTGGTTCGTCCCAGTCGATCACACCATTATCGGCATCGTGGATGGCGTTCATCTGACGGATGATCAGCGCGGATTGAAAAATGAATCCCACTACCTTGGCCAATGAAGGGCTAGCATTATAAATGGCTATCTGCTATGTTCGGAAAATTCGCTTATTGGAGGAACGCTTGTGATTATCGGCAAAGTCACTGGCGAAATCTATTCTACCATCCATCACGATTTCTATAACCAAAAAAAGTTATTGATCGTGGACAAATTGTCGCTGGCAGGAGTCCCTTCGGGCGATTATCTCATTGCGGTCGATGCGGTGGATGCCGGCATCGGCGAAACGGTGCTGATCGTCGATGAAGGCAATTCTGCTCGTCAGGTGGTAAATGATCCCAATGCCCCGATTCGCTCCATCATCGTCGGGATTATCGATGAGATCCGTCATGGCAGGTAAGGCCTCAGCCATAATGTCAAATGATTCGATAAGGCGATATTTCGGAACAGATTATCATTTTTGACTTCATCCGCCAAGCTTTTCTGCTGACAAGGCCTGTCTTTTGAGAAAGATATGGCATTTTCAATGCCCATCGTATTGGAAACAGGAGCGAGCGATGGCAAAGTGTTTTCTTTTAAACACTATTTCATTTCGATATCTGCTTTCCAATAAAATGGAATTGTATGCTTTTTCAGCTTAGGACGAAAAAATTACTCGCTACGATGGTTGGGTGGCTGATGAATTTCTAAATTGTTCATCACGCTTTTGGTCATTGCATCTGGCTATCGGCATTGCAGGAAGTGAATTTTGGGTCATAGGGACTGCTGCTGGTGCAAGCCCCACAAAAAAGAGATGCGGGGAAAAAGTTTGATCGGCAAAATAAAAAAAGAGCACGATTTTTCATGATGACTGAATGGCAACTGCGGCAAGAAATCGTTGCAATCGGCAAAAAAGCTTACGAACGAGGGCTGGTCACTGCGACCGATGGGAACATGAGTGTGCGACTCATGGGTGATCGCTTTTTGATTACTCCCAGTGGTAGCTGCCTGGGCGAATTAAAAGCGGAGCAATTGGTTTATATTGATGTTGAGGGAAGAGTTTTATCTGGCGGCAAGCCCACGGGTGAACTCGCCATGCATTTGGCGGCTTATCGCGAACGGCCCGATATCAACGCTGTGCTTCATGCTCATCCGCCAATTACGACTGGTTTTACTGTCGCAGGGGAATCATTAGCTCGCTGTGTCATCCCTGAAGTAGTGGTCATCTTTGGCACCATCCCCACGACTGACTATGCGACCATTTCCACTGAAGAGGGCGCAAAAGTCATCCGCGACCTCATTCGCGAGCACGATGCCCTCATTTTGGATCGCCATGGGACCATCACGGTGGGCAAAAGCCTCATCGAGGCTTATCGCAAGCTCGAAAAGGTCGAATATTGCGCCCAGGTCACGCTGGTCGCACGACAACTGGGCAAGGTCAGAACCTTATCTCCCGAACAAATTCAAAAATTAGAAGCTGTTCGGCAAAAATATGGCTATCAGGGGCAGAAGTCGTTGTGCCAGGAATGTGGCATTTGCCAATCAAGCTGATGTTGCCCCGAAAAGGTCACGCTCGAATAAAGTGGACAAGCATTGATCATCGATGCAAAATGAAATTTCTTTCACAACGGTGATTCAAATGTCGTCGAAAGAATCCAAAGTCGAAATCACAGGCTTTCTCGCTCGTCATTATGATATTTTGGTCGATATTTTTTCCCTGGGCAGTTACCCCATTTTCATCCGTCGGGTGATCCAAAAGATGAACATCCAGCCAGGAGATCATATTCTCGATCTGGGCTGCGGAACTGGTCGCAATAGCTGTCTGATGGCCAAATATTTGGCGCCTGAAGGCATGATTTTGGGCTTGGACATTGGCGCCGAAATGATCCAACAATTTCAGAAAAAATGCCGCCGCTTTTCCAATGTGCACGTCCAAAATAAGCGTATCGATGAACCCCTGCAATGGCAGCAATTGTTTGACAAAGTTTTCATTTCCTTTGTCTTCCATGGCTTTCCCGATGATAAAAAAGCGATCATCATCGACAATGCCAAACGTGCGTTGCGGCCTGGCGGATCGCTGTTTATTTTGGACCACAATGAATACGACATTGACCAGAAAAACTTTCTTTTTCGCTGGATGTTCAAGAAATTCGAATGTCGCCTGGCATTGGACTACCTGAAGGTCGATTGGAAAAAGCAACTTTCTGCCTGGGGTTTCCATCAATTTGAAGAGCATCTGTTTTATCGGAAACTCATTCGTTTGCTGAAAGCCAATTTGAAAGATGAAGTCAACAAATAATATTCCATGAGATACTGCGGTCTTCGAAATGAACAGTCTTTTTTCAATCGAAGTTCAAAATACGTGCACGACCAATTGCACCTATTTTTGGTGATTCGAACGGCCAATTATTTCATGTTTCAAAAATTAGCCCCCAAAAAACGCTGTCATGCCATCAGCCAATTGGCGGACGGCACGACAATTTCGGTTGTTTTGATAATTTTGCAACAAGAACTAAATAGCGACACCGGCCAAAGTTGCGATATGAACGGTTGTGCACCTTCGTGGTTCAAATTCGTCCTGATGAGGAGAAACAACTATTGGCTGTAAAGAAATGCGAGCCCTTTCGATCCAGTTACGATTGCATCCCTTGCGCCATGGGCAGCCTGATCACGCTGTTTAAAAAGGGATTGGTGGCACCGACGGACCAGGAATCGGCCATGCGGGCTTTGTTGCGATATCTCAGTACCATGGATTTTGGACAATCACCGCCCCAAATTGGGCAAGAGATGCATCGGATCATTCGCTCTGTGCTCAATGATCCCGATCCCTATCGAAATATCAAACGTCAATTCAACCAACTCTTGCTGGAGCATTATGCTGAGTTGAAAAAATGGGTCGACCATGCCGATGATCCATTTCAGATGGCATTGCGCCTGGTTATTGCTGGCAATGTGATCGACTTCGGTCCCAATCAACCTTTCGATATCCGTCAGACATTGGAGCGGGCCAGAACTATCATGTTGGCGATTGACGATTCTGAAGCCTTACGACGCGCCATTTCACAATCTCATTTGTTGCTCTATTTGGGCGATAATGCGGGAGAGATCGTAATGGATCGAATTTTCCTCGAGACGATCGGTCATCGCAATGTTTATTTCGCTGTTCGAGGCGCGCCGATCCTCAATGATGCGCTGCTTGACGATGCGAAAATGGTCGGTATTGACAATATTGCCCATGTCATCACTAATGGCGACGATGCTCCTGGAACAATTTTGGATAACACTTCCCCAGAATTTCGAAGGATATTTGACGAGGCGGATCTGATAATTTCCAAGGGCCAGGGCAACTATGAAGGTCTGTGCTGCGTTCACAAGAACATCTTTTTCTTATTAATGACCAAATGCGACCTGGTTGCCGATCATTTGGGGGTAAAAAAAGGAGAGTTTGTGGTGAAACAAGGATAGATTTTCCGTATTAAACTGGCTGATATTTTTAGAGAATATCGAATCTAAAATAAATGGAGAAGAGTATGTATCCAGTCCTTTTAAAATTCGGTGTGTTTGAACTCCGCAGCTACGGCCTGGCGTTGGCGTTGAGTGTAGCGCTGGGCATCTGGATTTCCATGAAGCGAGCGCCTCGCTATGGCGTGAAAAAAGAAACTATTTTGGATCTGGCAGTGATCATCATGTTGGCGGCCATTATTGGCAGCCGACTCTGGTACGTGATCTATCATGTCGACGAATTTCGAGGCCATTGGTTCGATACCATCAATCCGTTTCAGGGCGGCACGATTGGCATTGCTGGGCTATCCATGGTCGGGGGCGTGGTATTGGCCATCATTTCGGCACTGGTCTATGCCCGTGTCAAGAAATTGGATTTTTTAGCACTGGGGGATACGATTGCCCCAGTCTTCTTATTGGGCGAAGGCATTGTGCGGGCTGGCGGTTGCTTTCTCAATGGCTGCTGCTTTGGACGCCCCACGGACAGCCCTTTAGGCATTGTTTTCCCCCCCGAAGGCGTGGCTGGTTCGGTCTTTCCTCACACCCATCTTTGGCCTTCACAATTGTTTGCCTCAGCATTGGGATTTATTGGATTCGCCCTGGCACTTTGGCTGGATCGAAAATCCACATTCTCCGGTTTCACCTTCTGGCTGGTATTTGGTTATTATTCAATTGATCGATTTATTGTGGACCAATTTCGTTACTACGAGCAGCCGCAGGTGCTGGCTACGCTGGGGCCAATCACGTTCAATGCCAATCATCTGTTGCTGGTCGCATTGTTCGCCTTTAGCGTTTTTTTCTTGATCCGAGGCTGGCGACAGCAGCATTAATTTCCAGTGTGTCCATGCTGATTGCGTAACTTAACATCCTTTTCATTCTTTGACACAATTTTTATTCTTGATGATCGATCATAGCCAGATCTTTTTTATAGCTTTCTGCTGAATTGCAAAAAAAGTCAGTACGAGGGCCCATTCTGCAATCGGCGGACAGAGACGAAGTCGAAGATGCGCCTCTGGCGTGCAATCCTCTTTAAAAAACGATGGGATTCCTTACCGCCAATGTGAGGTTCGGAACGACAGATTCATGTAATTTGCAGGAGGCCATGATCGCTTTCACCATAAAGGAGGAAGGAAGATGAAGGCGAAAAAAATTGTGCAAGAATTGTTATCATCAGCAGACATCGAAATTAACGGTAAAAATCCCTGGGACATTCAGGTGCATGATGAGCGGCTCTATGCGCGGGTGCTCCGCGATGCAGCGCTGGGATTGGGGGAGTCTTATATGGATAGCTGGTGGGATTGCGAGGCACTGGATGAATTCATCTGTCGTATTTTGAAAGCGCAGCTCGATAAAAAAGTTAAGGGGAATTGGGCAACCGCGCTCTACATTTTAAAAACGAAACTGTTCAATCGCCAGAAAAAATCACGGGCCAAAATTGTGGGTGAGCATCACTATGATCTGGGCAATGAACTCTACCAAATCATGCTCGACAAGCGATTGAACTACACCTGTGCTTACTGGAAAAACGCCAACAATCTTGATGAGGCCCAGGAGGCAAAATTAGAGTTGGTCTGCCAAAAAATTGAGCTCGACAAGGGCATGTCAGTGCTGGAATTGGGCTGTGGCTGGGGCAGCTTCGCCAAATACGCTGCCGAGAAATATGGCGCACGGGTCGTCGGCATAAATGTATCCAGGGAACAGGTCGAGCTGGGCCGGAAGCTATGCCAGGGATTACCTGTTGAATTGCGGCTGCAGGACTATCGGCAAGCCGAGGGGACATACGATCGAGTGATCTCCATCGGCATCATGGAGCATGTAGGTTATAAAAATTATCGCACCTATATGGAAGTGGTGGATCGCTGCCTCAAAGACGATGGCATCGCGTTTATTCACACTATTGGCGGCAACATCAGCACCACGTATGTCAACGCCTGGACCGATAAATATATTTTCCCCAACGGCATGTTACCTTCCATTGCCCAACTTGCAAAAGCGATGGAGGGATTATTTGTCATGGAAGACTGGCACAATTTCGGCCCGGATTATGATAAAACCCTGATGGCCTGGTATCATAATTTTGAGAGCGGTTGGGATCGATTGAAGGACAAATATGGCGAACGTTTCTTCCGAATGTGGCGATTTTACCTGCTGAGCAGTGCAGGCGGTTTTCGGTCTCGCGCCCAACAACTCTGGCAAATCGTCATGACCAAACCCGGAAGAAGGCAACCGAACTGTCGGATCAGTTGAATGCCGCGCTCGTAGCGATGCTCCCTGTCGGGAACAAAACGCCACATGTATTTGAATGACCAAATCCCGCTTTGATGCGCCATAGTTTGGGAGGTTTAAAATTTTCAAATCTGGTTTTTGCTTTTCAAAGTGAAACCTCACTCATGAGGGTACAGAGCTACTGACCGGTCGCTTAACTTTCTACAATTTTTAAGGTATCCCATTTTTCAGCGACCGGTCGGTCCACCCATAGTTGATCTTTTGCTTTTCATATGAAATTGTTCTTGATTTTGTTGAAATATTTTTTTATATTTTAATATGACAAAAAAGGTCATCTTTACCATCTTACTTGCCAATTATTGGGTCAATTAAAATGCAATTATCGAGAGCGGGCGAATACGCAGTTCGAGCCATGTTGCACCTGGCTGCCATCAATGGCGAAAGGATCTCCCAGATTGCTGAAATCTCTTCCACCTGGGATATACCCGATAGTTTCCTTCGAAAAATCTTACACAATTTGGCCAAGGCTGGGCTGGTAAATTCATCCAGAGGAATGGGAGGAGGCGTTATCTTATCGAGGCCAGCCGATCAAATTACCCTGTTAGAAGTCATTGAAGCGATCGAGGGCAAGACTTACCTGAATCAATGCCTGATTGGGCCAGAATTTTGCGATAACCGGGCATGGTGTCCAGTGCATGTCGTCTGGCGCGCCGCCCAAAATGCATTCGCGGAGATATTAAATAGCAAGACGCTGGCAGATTTGGTATCTAATGAAGAGTTTAAAAAGCATTTTAATTTAGGCGATGTTCCTGCCGATACGAAGGGTGTGGCCGGGTTCAGAAAACTTGCGTTGCGCAACCGAGAGAAAAGGCTTTCAAAGACCGACAATTTTTAAAGCGGTATCATTTATTAATCAACATCCATCATGCGCATAAGCGATTGGCGGTTATTGGCCATTTCACCAATCAGCCCCCTGCTGAATCAACCACTATTGCTGAGGTGATATTGCTAAAAACGTCATTAGAGGTTGATAACCTTTAGCGGGATTGCCAGGGGGAATCGGAATAACTGCTGATATTACGGCTAAAAAAAAGCCAGCCGCTTGATGCTGTGTATGGAAAAACCATTAAACTAAAGCGGAGGGAAGAACATGGATGCAGTTTTGTTGTCCCGTCTTCAGTTTGCTGTCACGGTTGGATTTCATTTCTTGTTTCCGCCGGTGACTTTTGGTCTGTCATTGGCCATCTTAATTTTCGAGTCCCTGCATCTCAAACGAGGCGAGGAGCTGTATCGAAAGCTTTCTGATTTTTTTGTGAAGATGCTGGCGCTGGTGTTCGTCATTGGTACTGCCAGTGGGATTGTAATGGAGTTTTCCTTTGGCACCAATTGGTCGAACTATTCGCGGATGGTCGGTGACATTTTCGGCGCGCCGCTGGCTGCCGAGGGTGTCTTTGCTTTCTTCCTGGAATCGGTTTTTTTGGGTGTTCTCGTATTCGGGAGAGGCCGCGTCTCTAAAAATGCCTATTGGACGGCGGCGTTTTTGGTGTTCTTTGGTTCCCATCTCTCCGGGTTGTGGATCATCATTGCCAACTCCTGGATGCAAACGCCCGCTGGTTTTGCTATCGACGGCGGTCGGGCGGTGCTCAAAGACTTTTTCGCCGCAGCATTGAATCATTCCACCATTATTCGCTACATCCATACGGTTGTCGCAGGCTGGATCACCGGCGTTTTTTTGGTCGCCGGGGTTAGCGCCTGGTATCTGCTAAAACAACGTCATGTGGAATATGCCAAAGTGGCGCTGAAAATTGCCGTTATCGTTTTGGTCATTGCTTCAGTCGGTGAGCTGGTTCTGGGGCATTTGCATTCGATGCAGGTCGGAAAAACCCAGCCAGAAAAATTAGCTGCCTATGAAGCGCTTTACGAGACAAAACAGGGCGCACCCCTGGCGCTATTTGGCATCCCCGATGCGGCCAACCAAAAAAATTATCTTTACATTGGCCTGCCCAAAATGCTCAGCTTTCTCATGTACTTTGATCGCAACGCCACAATAAAGGGGCTGAACGAATTCCCACAAAATGAACGACCGCCCGTTTTTCTGCCATTTGTCTCATACCACATCATGATTCTCCTGGGCTTTTTGTTCATTGCCATTACCGTACTCGGTGCCATTTTGCTTGCCCGAGGCAAACTCTGGACGGCGAACTGGTTTTTGCGAATCTTGGTTATTGCCATCCCCCTGCCGCATCTCGCCAATCAGTTTGGCTGGATTGCCGCAGAAGTAGGCCGTCAGCCCTGGGTGGTATATCGCGTACTCCGCACCGCAGACGCCGCCTCGGTCGTGGTTCCAGCCGGACAAATATTATTTTCACTCGTCGCTTTCAGCTTAATTTACCTGTTGCTATTTATCATCTTCGTGAAAATTTTGGTGAAAATAATCAACAAAGGGCCAGAGCAAGTTGCCGCTCCCGGCTATTAATCCTTGCCCGGTTGATTCATGACCATGGGTTTCTGCCACGACAAATAATTTTATGGTGTCAAACCAATCTGCAGGCATAAAAAGATATAACAATCTTTTCTTAAAATTGGAGGATTGCAATGGAAGCACTATTTCTCTTCCAGAATATCTGGTATATTTTAATTGGGGTGCTGTTGATCGGATATTCCGTTCTTGATGGATTCGATCTGGGGATCGGGTCGCTCTTGCCGTTTCTTGCTAAAAATGAACAGGACAAACGTGTGTTGTACAACGCCATAGGCCCTTTCTGGGATGGCAATGAAGTATGGCTGCTAACCGGTGGTGGGGCATTATTTGCGGCCTTCCCCCATGTCTATGCTACCGTTTTTAGCGGCTTTTACCTGGCGCTGATGCTGGTCTTATTTGCATTGATCTTTCGAGCGGTAGCGCTGGAATTTGGCAGTCACGATGAGAAGCGAAAGAAACTTTGGGAGTGGGGCTTTATCATTGGCAGTTTTATTCCTGCTCTGCTTTACGGAGTTGCCCTGGGTAATGTGATAATGGGGATTCCACTGAATGATCAGATGGAATTTACAGGAAATTTCTTTACGCTGTTGCGGCCATTCCCCCTGGTTGTGGGACTTCTGGGCCTGGTGACTATTTTAATGCAGGGCGCCATCTACGCAGCACTCAAAACCGAGGGTTCGCTTCAGCAGAATGCCAAAAAGGCTATTCAGATCCTTTGGATTGCTTTTGTTGTGCTGCTGGCTATCTCTTTTGTCGCTGCCTTAATCTTCATTCCAGGAATCGCAACCAATATTCTGGCTTATGTGGCTGGGCTTTTGGTTTTGGTCTTCTGGTATTTGATTAAACAAGCCGAGCAAAAGGGACGAGAAGGCAAAGCATTCTTAATGTCGTCATTGGTCTTTGTAGGGCTTTGGGCCATTGTTGGTGCCATTCATTATCCTAAGCTGGTGAGGGCTATCAATGACTCTGACCTTAGTCTGACCATTACGAATGCTTCCTCCACGCAATTGACCTTGACGGTGATGTTTATCATCGCAGTGGTGGGCATGCCCTTCGTCATCGGCTATACGATTTACGCGTACAAGGTTTTCAAGGGAAAAGTAAAACTTGGATGACAGCCTACCCGCCAGTCCGCGCTGACGGACACAAAACGATGCGGACGATGCAGATCCCGGCTGATGGAAGCGAAATTGGCAATAATAAATGAGCCTCTTATTTCAGCAGCAGTTTGTTCAGTCTGCCCATCGGAAGCTGGCGATCGATGACAATCAAAATTAGCTTTATTCGATTGTCCTGCACAACGTTCGATCCACTATCATCAATAAAAAACCTTGCGAATAATTGAAACCTTCGCAAGGTTTTTTATTTCAATGAATAGCTCAGCCGCCTGATTGATTGAGATAGCATACATGAATAGCAGTTCAACCATTTGTCAATTCGAGGGAAGCGAGAAATCTGAGCCCCCAGAATTTGGTGGCTTCCCACGATTCTATTAAAAAAAGATTTCTTCCTTCTGTCGGAAAGAAACCGTTTTCCCCCGCGGTGGAACGATGACAAATTTTTAGGTTGGGATGAGCTATTGAAAAACTGATTGCTAATTAATTTCATAACGGACGACTATGATCACTTCTGAAGTCATCATCATCGGAGCAGGCCCAGCGGGCTCAACATGCGGCTGGAAATTGCATCAGCACGGCATTGAATGTCTGATCCTGGATCAGCAACAATTTCCCAGAACTAAATTGTGCGCTGGCTGGATCACGCCACAGGTCATCAAGGATCTGGCCATCGATGTGGATCGCTATCCCCACCATCTGGTCAAATTCGATCGGTTTTATATTCATTTTCGGAACAAGCTGATCAAGCTGAAGGTGAAGCAGTACGGCATCCGGCGCTATGAATTCGATGACTGGCTCCTGCAACGGTCCCAGGTTCCGCTGCACCAGCATGAGGTCAAAATTATTTGTCGGGATGGTGACGATTATGTGATCGATGGGAAATTCCGTTGCCAATATCTGGTCGGCGCAGGGGGGACACATTGTCCAGTCTATCAGACTTTTTTTAAGCAGCGCCATCCTCGATCCAAAAAACAGATGATCGTCACGCTGGAGCAGGAATTTGCTTATGATTACCATGATGCGAATTGCCATCTCTGGTTTGGTCAGAATAATTTGCCCGGCTACTCCTGGTATGTTCCCAAGGGAAACGGTTATCTAAATATTGGTATCGGCGGCTTTGGCCAAAAATTGAAAGCGAATAACGACACGATCATCCATCACTGGCAGTTTTTTGTGCGTGAACTGGAGCGGCTTTCGTTGGTGAAAAATTTCGCTTTTGCGCCTCGGGGCTACGTTTATTATATTAATGGTGGCTCGCAAATAGGTAGAATCGATAATGCCTTTCTGGTCGGCGATGCGGCGGGTTTAGCGACCAAAGATATGGGCGAAGGCATTGGGCCTGCAGTTCAAAGCGGGCTTCTGGCGGCCGAGGCAATAATGACTGGAAAACCTTACGACCTGCGATCGGTAAAAAAATATAGCTTTCCGCGCTTTCGATTTTTGATTCAATTGATCAATTCCTTTGTCAAATAACTATGGTCGCCATTTTAGAGTCGATTGCTATGCCGACAGGAAACCTGTATGATGATTCATCCTGGTCGTAGCGACTCAATAATTTCACGGAGGAAGGCAGTGCTTTGTGGAATGAAAGGGGGCATCGCATTGGGCACTGCACTCAATTTTTTTCTTTTACAAGTTAAAATAACTTCAGGGTCAGGAAAAAAATGAATACCAGCCAAAAACATCTGTCCATCGCGCTCAAACCCATCGGCATCATTCATACGCCTTATCATGAACCGAAGGAAATTCCCATTCAGGGCATCTTTAAATCCGATGTCCAGGGCTGGATCGAATTGGAAGAACAATATCAGCCGGGATTGAAGGACCTCGACGGTTTTAGCCATGCGATATTGATCTATTACTTCCATCGTTCGACCGAAGTGCATCTGCAGGGGAAACCTTATCTGGAAGATGAAACCCACGGTATTTTTGCCATGCGAAGTCCGCATCGTCCTAATCATCTCGGGCTTTCCATTGTGAAGCTCCAGCGCATCGATGACAATAAAATCTTTTTCACCGAAGTCGATATGCTCGATGGCACGCCGCTTTTGGACATCAAACCCTATTCGAGATATTTCGATTGCCGCGAACAGGTCGTTTCGGGCTGGATGGAGAAGCATTTTGAAAATGGTGCGATTCCTGAGCGGACGATTTTAAAATGAATCAGCGGTTTAGACCTGCGTTCTCCAGCAAACTTGAATTTTAGCGATGCACCACCGCCAGCTTCACGATTTTATTCAGGCCCAATTCTTTCATGTTGATATGAACGATATAAATTCCGCTGCCCACCAACCGTCCTTTTTCATAATTTAAATAAAAGTGCAGCGATGAGCTTTGATCATTCTTGAAAAGAGGAAAAAAGGGGGTTCATTTCTGGCCTTCCTGTCAGAGGAAGTTCAAGACGAGCCGAATGAAGAAAGACTCCATTAAAACATGAATGAATGTGGATCGAAAAAATCTTTGCAGGATAGCAAGTCATCGATTTTTTGTGAGTCTCAACCGACTTTTTGGCAGGTACCTACCGCTCACCAGTTTTATTTTTCAACGCTTGCGACAATCGATACAAACATAAGGGATGGTGAGGTTCAAGGCACCATTCATGCTCGATATCTTGTTCAATTTATCTTCTACGATCTGGAAAATCAGCTTACGATCGTTAGGGGATAATATTTTTTCCCAACTGTCCCAAAATGCCAACCGTATAAAAAAATGATTGAACATGGCGCTGCCGTTGAGAAAGCGCATCGTAAAGTGATCTTCATAAATTTTTTTGACACAAAATCCAGCCTGGATGATCATCCGAACAGTCTGATGAATCGGCTTTCGCTTTTCATGAATATGGGCATGCATTTTGGCTATTTCGTCCTGCTTCACTAATTCATGCAGAGTCTCTTCAAAGGCGCGATAAAATTCATTCATGGTTGCCGGCAGATTGACTGTGACGATCAACTGGGCGCAGGGGTGACTCACCCGATTGCATTCTGCCAAAACGGTTTCAGGATCCGTCACGTTATTCATGCCATTATTGGAGACGATCAAATGGAAAAAATCATCTCGAAATGGCAGATGCTCACCTTTCGCTTGGATTAAAACGACATTGGACAAATCATGGCGCCGGGATTTCAATTGGGCGCGTTGCAGGGCGGTGTTCCAGGGATCAATGCCATACAATTGGCAGGAAGGGCCCATCCGATTGGCCAGTTCGATCAACGGAAAGCCGGCCCCGCAGCCGATGTCCAGGACATTCATATTCGGTTTCATGACGACACACTCCAGCAGCTTGAGGCCGAACGGCGCCGACCAGAGCGGCAATTCGTCCATAATCGAGATCAGAATTGGATCGTTCGTGTCAAATTTCTGGCTCAGATAGCTTCCCATGAATGAAATCCCTCCAAAGATAAACTTTATTGGGGTGCAGTATTCACATCATTTCATTCTTAGAGCGGGCTCGATTGTTTTTATTGGCGACGCAATGAAGTGGGGAACCCGAAAGCTGACTATCAGTAGAATAGTAAAACTTTCTTTCACTTGCAACAATTATTTCATTATAGGAGTAACCCAGAATGAAAAAATTTTTTCTCGCCGCGTTAGTTCTCATTTTTTGGCAATTCCTCTTACCATTTTCAGCGCAGACCTGTACCAATTATCTTATCACTAAAGGTGCCTCCCAGGATGGTTCGACCATGATCACCTATGCTGCGGATTCGCATGAGCTCTATGGCGAGCTCTATTATGCCCCGGCTGCCGATCACTTACCTGGCGCGATGTTGGATATTTACGAATGGGATACCGGGAAATTTTTAGGCAGGATCAAACAAGTGGCTCATACTTATGCCGTCGTGGGGAACATGAATGAACACCAGGTTTCCATTGGCGAAACTACCTGGGGTGGACGCGAAGAATTAAAAGACCCCAAGGCTATTCTGGATTATGGCAGTTTAATGTATATTGCCCTTCAGCGGGCCAGAACCGCTCGTGAAGCTATTCAGGTCATCACCGATCTGGTGGCAGAATACGGCTATTATAGCTCGGGGGAATCGTTCTCCATCGCCGATCCCAATGAAGTGTGGATTCTCGAGATCATTAGCAAGGGACCAAATAACAAAGGCGCAGTTTGGGTAGCCCGCAAAGTCCCCGACGGCTATATTTGCGCCCATGCCAATCAAGCCCGTATTCGACAGTTCCCATTGAATGACAAAGAAAATTGCCTCTATGCCCCGGATGTCATCACGTTTGCCCGAGAAAAAGGCTATTTCAAGGGGCAGGATAAAGATTTTAGCTTTGCCGATGCCTATGCCCCGCTGGACTACAGCGCGTTGCGATTCTGCGAGGCGCGAGTTTGGAGCATGTTCCGACGAGCTGCTCCATCGTTAAACCTGCCTATTGATTATGTCAAGGGCGTGAAGGGTGCTGAGCCCCTACCGTTATGGATTAAACCAGACAAGAAACTCTCGGTTCATGATGTCATGGAACTGATGCGCGACCATTTTGAAGGGACTGAATTCGACATGACCAAAGATGTCGGTGCTGGCCCTTTTCGATTGCCGTATCGCTGGCGTCCGCTCACTTGGAAAGTGGATACCGTCACCTATTGCAACGAACGGGCGGTTTCGACCCAGCAGACCGGCTTTTCTTTTGTCGCTCAAGCCCGATCCTGGCTACCAAATCCGATTGGCGGCGTGCTCTGGTTTGGCGTGGATGATACGTACAGCACAGTTTATGTCCCCATGTATTGTGGGATCAAACAAGTCCCGCATAGCTTTGCGGTTGGAACTGGATCATTTGATCAATTCAGTTGAGACTCGGCTTTCTGGGTGTTCAATTTCGTGGCCAACTATGCCTATTCTCGGTACAGCGATATGATTCAAGACATCCAAAAAGTGCAACGCGAACTGGAAGGAAAATTTTTAGCTGACCAGCCCCGCATCGAAGAAGCAGCCCTGGTGCTTTATAAGCAATCACCACAACTGGCCAGCGATTATTTGACAGAATATTCAGTGAAGCAGGGTGATACCACAGTTCAGCGCTGGAAAAAGCTGGGCGAATTTCTGGTCTACAAATATCTGGATGGCAATGTCAAAAACGAACTGGGCAAAGTGACCCATCCTGGTTATCCCGAATCGTGGTATCGCCGCATTGTCAACGAGACCGGCGATCATTTTAAGATGCGGTCTCTGGAATGACCAGCTACGACTCAACTTATCAAGGCGGCAATTGCACTGATGGTTTCGTGTTTGAAAAATAAATTGATAAACTCCTGGGACGATGAGGGATCTCTATTTTGCGGGCAGTCTCTCATCGAGCCGTTTTCTTTTCTATCTTTTCGATTGTCGCATCCGCATGAAGCACATGGCTTAAAAAACAATTGACATTTGGCCGAAAAAATTGTATACTGTGGCGGTTGAATCGTTCACATATCCATCAAAAACCAGGGAGGAACTCAATGGAAAACATCGTTCAGAAAGCCATGGAGGTGTTCGAAATTCCTTCGCATCGAACCCACTATCTTTTTTTACTGCCCGCTTTCTACGTTGCCAAAGCAGATGGCAAGCTATCGCTGAAAGAAATCATGTCGCTGCGACTTCATGCCATCACCCTCGGGCTCATCGGTCCGCAAGATGAGGATAGTGCTGATCTGGAGAGTTTTTTCGAAAAGAAGATCGAACAATTTGGACAAGAATTGAAGCTCAGCGATTTAGATCTTCTGGCGAAGGCCATCAATGCGCGCTTGGCTAATTACGCGCCAGAAAAAGCCAAAACCATCCGGGAGAGCATTTATCAATTATGCATGAATGTTGCCGATGCCTCAGGCCCATTGTTCGGGGAAAAGATCACCGAGGAGGAGCGGGAGATGCTGAAGCAGATTTTTTATAAATTAGAAAAGTGATCCAGCCTGGATGGCAGATAAGTGGTGCCTGATGCCTAACTTCATTTTGAAACGAATGCTTTTTTTTGGTGGAATCCTCCCATCAGAAATGCAGTTATTGTTAGAGGTGATTCAGAGCATGAAAAAAAAGGCATAATCCCTGGGTCGAATGGCCGAGAAGAGGAGATTGAATCCCGCTGGCAGTTTGAAAAATAAAAATTACGGACGCTACGATGAAATTTTATACCGAATATCTTTGGTTCAACACCCCTCGCAAGCGAGAATTTATCAATATCACTCGTGAAGTGGAAAAAGCGCTGCAAAAAAGCGGCATTCAAGAAGGGATGATCCTGGTATCAGCCATGCACATCACAGCCGGCGTTTATGTGAATGACGCCGAGTCTGGACTGATTCAGGATATCGAGGACTGGCTACAAAAGTTAGCACCCGAGGGCCTGAACTATCGTCATCACCGCACTGGCGAGGTCAATGGCGATGCCCATTTAAAGAATTTGCTCATTGGACACCAGGTGATCGTGCCAGTGACCAAAGGCGAGCTTGATCTTGGCCCATGGCAGCAGATCTATTACGCTGAGTTCGATGGTCAACGCCGCAAACGCGTCATCATCAAAGCGATGGGGGAGTAATAAAGATGACTAAAGGGATTCGCATTGCATTGGCTCAACTTAATGTGATAGTTGGCGATTTGGCTGGCAATGAGCAAAAGATCCGGGAATCCATTCAACAGGCAAAGCAATTTCAGGCTGATCTCGTTGCTTTTCCGGAGCTGGCGATCACGGGATATCCGCCGGAAGATCTGTTGCTTCGTCCCCAATTCATCCGAAATAATCTCGATTGTTTAGAGCGGATCATCCCCACAACCGAGAATATAACTGCCATTATTGGCTTTGCCCATTCGGAGCAGGGTAGATTATTCAATGCAGCGGCGATCGTGGCCAATGGCCGATTAGTGGATGTGTATCACAAAATCCATCTGCCCAATTACGGGGTGTTTGATGAAAAGCGTTATTTTGAGCCAGGCGAGCGACCGCTGATTCTGGAGTGGAACGATATCAAGATCGGGATTAGTATTTGTGAGGACATCTGGATTCAAGATAGCGTGATCGAAACCCAAGCGCTATCCACTGGCGCAGAGATTATTTTAAATATTTCTTCCTCGCCCTATCATTCTGGGAAGGTTGAGGAGCGAGAAAATTTGCTTAAAAACCTTGCCGTGAACAATCGCGTTCCGGTCTGCTACGTCAATCTTATTGGCGGGCAAGATGAATTGGTGTTCGATGGCAATAGCTTGATCCTGGACGAACAGGGAACGATTCTGGCTCGCGGGAAGCAGTTCGAAGAGGATTTGATTTTGTTCGATCTCGATGTCACCGATCTGCAGAATATCCGCGGTAGGGATGAATCTTATCAGCGCCGTCGGCTGGCATTCAATCCGCCATTTAAAATCGAGTTGATCGACCTGCCGGATCAGCCGCATGTGCCGTTTGATCGAAAGGCTAAGCTGCCGTTCTCAGAAAATTTAAAACTTGATCCGATAATGGAAATTTACCAGGCGTTAGTGTTGGGAACCAGAGATTATGTGCGAAAGAATGGATTTAAGAAGGTTGTTCTGGGTCTCAGCGGCGGCATTGATTCGGCGCTGACCGCGGCCATTGCTGTGGATGCCCTGGGAAATGAAAATGTGATTGGCGTGAGCATGCCATCGATTTTTTCGTCTCGAGGCAGCCTCGATGATGCGGCGCAATTGGCCAGTAATTTGGGGATCCAAAATCTGGTCATTCCGATTCAGGTCACTTTTGAAGCCTATCAAAAAATGCTCCAGCCGACTTTTGGCGATTTGCCGTTCGACACGACTGAGGAAAATATTCAGGCGCGGATTCGGGGCAACATCATCATGGCGCTGTCCAACAAGTTCGGCTGGCTGGCGCTGAGTACCGGCAACAAAAGTGAAATCAGCGTCGGCTACTGCACGCTGTACGGCGACATGGCGGGCGGCTTTGCCGTGATCAAAGATGTTCCCAAGACGCTGGTCTATCAACTGGCAAAAAAACTAAATGAGACCCGTGGTCGTGAAATCATCCCGCACAATACGATGATTAAACCCCCCTCAGCCGAGCTGAAGCCCGATCAAAAGGACGAAGACAGCCTGCCACCTTATGATGTTTTAGACCCGATTCTGGCGGAATACGTGGAAAAGGATGCCACCATCGAGCAGATTGTGGCGCTCGGCTTTGATGAAGCGATCGTGAGGAAAGTCATTCGATTGGTCGATCAAAGCGAATACAAGCGTCGGCAGGGCGCGCCAGGGGTGAAAATTACCCCGCGGGCCTTTGGCAAGGATCGAAGGATGCCGATTACCAATCGCTATCGGTTTTGACCGCCAATTTTGGAGTTTAGGCGTCAGCCTTTTAAAAGCCAGTGGAGTTCAGGCGTAAGCCTTTTAAAAGCCTTACGGGTTAACTCCTTGCCTTTTTAAAAGCCTTACGGCTTAACTCCTTGCCTTTTTAAAAGCCTTACGGCTTAATTCCATTTGTGTAGGAAGCTTAACGGCTTAAATCAACGTTGCAGAAAGTCAAAATCTCATGAAACCCATCACCCTACAAGAATGCCAGCAACTCGTCGATGAGTGGATTCACACCATCGGCGTACGCTATTTTTCCGAACTGACAAACCTCGCTCAATTGGTCGAAGAAGTCGGTGAGGTCGCCCGCATCATGTCCCGCACGTATGGAGATCAGAGCTTCAAAAAATCGGATGAGGATAAAAAGCTGTCCGAAGAATTGGCAGACGTGTTTTTTGTGCTGATCTGTATTGCCAATCAAACGGGAGTCGATCTGACCGAGGCGTTCTGGCAGGGGATGGAAAAGCGGACCCGGCGAGATCGTGAGCGGCATCGGGCTAATGAAAAATTGAAGAACAACGTTCACTAAACCTGCCAGCTTGTGAAATCCGTTCCGAACCGAGCAATGGTTGATAAAAAAACAAAAAATCGTCCAGCGGTAAGCATCATTATACCGACCTATAATCGGGCGTCCTGGCTGGCTGGCGCGATTGATTCAGTTTTGAATCAGGCTTTTCAGGATTTTGAGTTGATCGTGGTTGATGATGGTTCTACGGATGCAACTCGTGAAGTGATTGCTGGATATGGGGATCGGATTCAATATTATTTCCAGCCAAATCGCGGCCCTGCAGCGGCCAGAAATTTAGGCATTAAGCAGGCTCAAGCAGATCTGATCTGCTTCTTGGATTCGGATGATCGCTGGCTAAAAGAAAAGCTCTCAACCCAGGTCGATCTGATGCGAAATCATCCAGAAACTAAGATTTGCTACACGGACGAGATCTGGATCCGACGAGGCGTACGGGTCAATCAAAAGAAAATTCACCAGAAATATAGTGGTTGGATCTATCAGAAATGCCTGCCATTGTGCATTATCAGTCCATCATCGGTGATGATCCGTCGGGAGGTGTTTGATGTCGTCGGATTGTTTGATGAAAATTTTTTGGTCTGCGAAGATTATGATCTCTGGTTACGGGTCAGTCATCGTTTTCCAATCACGTTTATTGCCCAGCCGCTGATCATCAAATATGGCGGACATGATGACCAGTTTTCCCGGCGATTTTGGGGCATGGATCGCTTTCGGGTTCAGGCATTGGAAAAGATGCTGGCCGACCATTCGCTTTCAGCCGAAGATCGCAACGCCACAGTGAGGGTGCTGGTCCAGAAGTGCGCCATATTAATCAATGGATTTTCCAAGCGCGGCAAAATAGCAGAAGCGAATTATTACCGATCCATCCAGGAGCGATATAGCCAATGATCCTCATCCCGATCGCATCGCCTCAAGCAAATTTTTTGAGCCCTGGTCCGAGCTCGAACGCTCCAAGATCCACCACACCATTAGCGTCAAATTCATTCATCCCACCGATCCTCAGGATGCGCGCAAAATAGTTTAGCTTGGATGCTGAATCACGAAAAAAATGGTGCTGGCGACATGCTGTGGGATGAGAAGAGACGGTTATTGGGTAGACAGTTGCAAACCTGGTACTGGAGCCAAATGGAAATCCGAGCGAATGCCCTTTTGAAGCTTTTGATAGCCGAGCCACGCCACCATAGCTGCATTATCCGTGCAAAAAATGGGTTCTGGCACATAGATTTGCAATGCCTCTGCCGCCGCCCGTTGCTGAAAAGCCGCTCTCAATCGGCGATTGCGCGCCACACCTCCGACAAGACAAATATGACGGACACCTTTCTCATGCGCGGCCGATATTGTTTTCTCGACCAACACTTCAATCAACGCTGCTTGAAAACTGGCGACAATATCCGCGGTGCGAGCCTGACGCTCCTGGATTGATAACTGCCTGATATGATACAATACGGCTGTCTTTAACCCACTAAAGCTAAAGCTATAGTCATGTGTCTTCATGAGGGAACGCGGAAATCGGATGTAATTTTCATTCCCTTGTGCTGCTATTTTATCGATGATTGGTCCGCCAGGATAGCCCAGGTCCAGCATCTTGGCCACCTTGTCAAATGCCTCTCCAGCGGCATCGTCCAGTGTTCGGCCCAATACGTCATATTGATCCATTGCTTTTACCAGGACAAGCAGCGTATGACCACCAGAGACAACCAAACTGATGAAGGGGAATTCGATCTGCGGGTAATTGATATAGACGGAAAAGACATGGCCCTCGATGTGATTGACGCCTACCCAGGGCAATTGCAGCGCGTAAGCCAAAGCTTTAGCCGCGTTTAATCCAACCAAAATCGATCCCATCAAACCAGGTCCATAGGTAACCGCAATGCCATCGAGTTGTGATAGGTCCAATTTGGCCTCGGAGAGCGATTGCTTGATAATTGGAAGGATGAGGCGCAGGTGTTCACGCGAAGCCAGTTCTGGCACGACTCCCCCATATTGGTGATGGATGGTTTGCGAGGCAATGATATTCGACAACAAACCGCTTGACCCATACACCGCCGCTGCGGTCTCATCACACGAGGTTTCGATCCCCAAAATATTCATAGCCAAGACGATTGACCTCCATCATTTGATTTTTTCAACGACGATTTTGAACCGTTTTGGCTTAACATCCCGATAGCGAATTCCCTTGGGAGTATCAATATAAGCCAAGTGATTCTTATTTTGCGATGCCTTCACTTTTTGATAATCAATATACGCCTTCACATCGTTCTGGTTGACATTCAGCAACAGTTCAGCTCCGCCCTCCAGGATCAAGGACAACGTCGATGGCAAGACGGTCACTTTCAGGTCCGGCGGTTGGTTGATCACTGTAACTGGTATCTCGGATAGCGGCTTCTCCATTAGCTTTTGAACGTCGAGGAACAAATTCACTTCGCGGGTCAGCAATCGGAGATGATCGATATCCGGCCGAATTAATCGCAATTTCTCGGTGATATTTCGGTTGATATTTTTGTAGCGCCGGCGTTCGGTCGAGATCAACTCCACTTTTTTGAGTTCGGTGATCGGGATCACGATCTCTGCCGAGTCAGGGATCAACTTAATTTCATCGATCAGTGTATAGCCGGGCATTGGCAAAACTTCTACATCTGCTTTGATTGCCACCTTCGTGGTCACAAGATCGACAATCGTTACTTTCAATGTTTCTGGCTGCACAATGTTGAGCACTTCGATATCGCTCGACCGCAAAAATTTTACCTGATTTTTTTCTAATACCAAGGTGCTTGTCCGATAGACATGAGAGACATCGAGGTTATAAAAGATATCGTCTCGAAACATGAGAGTGAGCAGCGATCGGCCTTTTCCCCAGCCAGTGATTTTCACCTTTTTAGGGATATTTGAGCTGATGATCCGATTTGGACCGAGATTGGTGATTCGAATGGGGACGTGAAAGGAATATCGATAATTATCCTCCATTTTCACAAAAAACCAGATTAGGCTGGCCATGACCACCACTGCCAGCTTGATTTTAAGATTGTTAAAAATTTGAGCGCGCATGACTTTCATCTCAATCGACTGACTTGCTAATGTGAAAAGAGGGTATCAGGAGCATGACTCCTTTTACCCTCTTCAGCCTTCGACAGATTCATCTTGATAATTAAATTTGGGCGAGGTGAATAGTACTATTTGTGAGATTGACCGATCACTTTGCCGATGCTCAATTCTCCATTGTCAATTCGAATATTAAAGCCACATTCTGGATTGGTACAAACCCAGGCTTTATACATAATGGATGAACCCTCACGACCATAGTCTGATAAAGGAATGAGTACTCCAGTGGAGCATTTTAAACATTCCGGATATGCAGTTTCCATCATAAAAAACCTCCCCTCACAATTTTCCTTGATTAAATTTTATAAAACCCCTAATGAATTGACTTATAAGATAATCATGGTGCTGGATGTATCGTTTCCATCCCTCCTTCAAAAAAATGTTACGGCCCGCCGGGACAATCAAATAGTCACTCTCATTTTCCTCGCCCAAATCGAAACAGATGGAATCACATCGCCCGTCTAAGCTTGCCTGGCGAAAAATTTAACATAATTTCTAAAGAAAGTCAACACATTTTTTATGAAATCCAAAATTGCTACACCAGGTGTGTTTTCTAGGATACCATGGTTGGCCTGACCAACCCTTGATGAACATGAAATTACCATAGCAGTCGCACCGACACGCTTGTAGCGAGCGAGATCAAAAATGAAGCGATAATATTGACCGCGATGAGTTCCTGATGGCTGGATTTGCCGTGAATGATGATTCTGGGAAGAAAAGCGACTGGGACAAGCACGAGGAACCAGCCGCTAAAAATCATGCCCGAGGTGGCAAAAAGACGCTCAATATAGCCGATGCGGCGCTTGTTGGCGTTGGGAAAATGAATGGTGTCACCGGCAGATGGCCGGGTGAATTGATATACGCATTTTTTCACATAATAGATGATAACCCCACCTCCAAACATCGAGAACACCAGACCAGTGAGGGTGAGGATGACTTTTTTATTCGAATAAAAAGCGGCAATGAAACTGCTGTGGATCTGAGGCTCTGGAATCTGGAACAAATGATAGCATGTCAACCAGATAAAAAAAATATGCAGTATTTGATCGATCAGGAACACGAACACCGAATCACTGAGCAAATTTCGGGTCAAGATTAACTTCATCCAATCCAACGCGAAATGAACGACCAGCAAAAATACGATGGCCAGCCGAAAGCTTGGGAATTCCAGATATGGAAAAGCCACCACAATATTGGTGGCCATTGAAATGAAAATATGAGGCAAAAGCCCCCATTTGTATTTTGACTTTAACGCAAAAATTTTATCTGACTGGAGTGGAAAATCAGCGATAAAATGCGCAAGGAGCAAAAGCCAGAATAAATTCATTGATTAGCGGTCCTGGGTAGCTATTTTGACACCCCATCAAGTTACAACAAAGCTGGCGTTGGTGCGAAAGCATTGGATTCGGATCGAACCCAGAGCGCTCGATTGCTATGCTTTTACAACCCAAAGCTTAATTTTTGCCTCAACTTCGCTGTGCAATTTGATCGGGATTTCATAAATTCCCAACGCCTTGATGGGCTCTTCAAGTAAAATTTTCTTTCGATCGATATCGAAGCCTTTTTCTTTTAACAGGTCGGCGATGTTTTGGCTGGTCACTGAACCGAATACTCGGTCTTCCTCTCCAACCGAAACGGTCGCAGTGCAGGAGACCCCGTTTAATTTTTCTGCCAACAATTCAGCGTTCTTCTTATCCTTATTGAGCTTCAGCTTTAGTCGTTTCTGTTCCTCTTCCAAGATCTTGATGTTTTTTTCATCTGCTTTCAGCGCGATTCCCCAAGGTATCAGATAATTGCGCGCATAGCCATCTTTCACGTCAATGATTTTGCCAGCAGGGCCCAAAGTTTCGACATCTTTTTTTAAAATGACTTTCATTCGCGATCTTCCCTCTTGAAATTAATTATCGACTCATCTCTGAAATATAAGGAATCAATGCTAACTGCCGGGCGCGTTTGATCGCCTTCACCAACATCCGTTGATGCTTCGCACAAGTTCCAGACGTTCGGCGCGGAATAATTTTACCCTGCTCCGTCGTGAATCGCAACAGTTTCTTGTCGTCACGAAAATCTATGTAGATAGCATTCTCCTCACAAAAACGACAAATTCGTTTTTTCTTCAACATGGCTGTTCGTTTCTCCTGGTTAAATCTTAGGTTTGTGATGTCATAAATTTAAGTCTTTATAACCAAAGTCGTATGGTTCATACTCAGAGTGCGCTGGTCCAGCAGCCGTTGACGAAGGATTTTCATGGGCGATCGTCTCGGCCATTTCAGTTTCGGTCGGTTCGTAGCCATATTCCTTGTCGTCGAACGCTGTTTCATAATCATTTTCATCCTTGGACGTGCTCTTTCGGTTGAGAAACTGAATTCTCCGGGCCTTGATCTCCACCACATTGCGACTGGTACCATCATCGTTTCGCCAGCTACGGCTTTGGAGCTCACCATCGATGATCACAGCGCTTCCTTTGGTGAGATTCTCGTAGCAGCTTTCTGCCAGTTTGTACCAGGCAACCACCCCAACATAGCAGACATTTTCTCGCCATTGGCCATTATTGTCCTTAAACTTCCGATTCGATGCGATAAAAAAGTTGGCTACTGGCGTGCCACTGGTGGTTTTTCGAAATGATGGGTCACATGTTAAGTTCCCAGCGATTAACACATTATTGATATCAGGCATTTTCAGATTCGACATCATTCAGAACCTCCCTGAAAATCATTCGCGCTCAAGGCACTTCATCAGTTTCATCCTCGTCGACATGATATGGTTTGTCCATGTGCGTCACCCTTTTTTCTTGAAAAAGTTGGCTAAGCGTACGGCTATTGAACTTGATCTTCGGCCACCAGCTCGGTGGGTTCTTCCTCCGGTTCTTCCAATTCCTCGACTTCGATCAGTTCTTCTAATTCTGGGATCTCTTTTTCTTCTGGGGCCTGGGCCGCCATCTTAATGCGCTCTAAATGAGTCAAGGCTTTTTTGGTCAAAGTCACAGTCAAATAACGCAAAATATTTTCATCCAATCGATAGTCCCGCTCCAGAATCTTAACCAGATTGCTTGGGGCTTCAAAAATGATCTCCACATAGTAACCATATTGTCGTTTTTTGATCTCATAGGCCAAGCGCCGCTTTTCCCAGCGGTCGACATTGATCACTTTGCCACCATTATTGTTGATGATCCTAAGGATTTTTTCAATGATGGCGTCGATCTCTTCGCTTTTTAACAGGGAATCAATGACCACAATGGTTTGATAGGTTCTCAAATCAATTACCTCCTGAATAATTTCGATGAATTAAAGTAATGGTGCGATCACCAGGGAAATAATGCTCATTAATTTGATCAAAATATTTAACGATGGTCCCGAAGTATCCTTGAATGGATCGCCCACGGTATCGCCAACCACGGCCGCTTTATGCGAGGCTGATCCTTTGCCGCCGAATGCGCCACTCTCAATATATTTTTTAGCATTATCCCATGATCCCCCAGCATTTGCCATGAAGATAGCCAGCAACACGCCGGAAACAGTCGTGCCCGCCAGCACGCCCCCTAACATTTGCGGGCTTTTTAAAATCAAACCGAAAAATACCGGGGTAAATACGGCCAACAGCCCGGGGGCAATCATCCGTTTGATAGCCGCTTTAGTCGCGATATCCACGCAGCGGGCATAATCCGCTTTTGTTTTGCCTTCTAACAACCCTGGGATCTCTTTAAATTGTCGCCTGACTTCTTCAATCATGTCAAATGCCGCTCTTCCGACGGCGCGCAATGCAAATGACGAAAATACAAATGGCAGAACCCCACCGATAAACAGTCCAGCCATGATCCAGGGATCATCGATATCCAGGCGGAGCTCCTTTCCAATGGCGCGAGCAGCCGTTTCGCGATAGGCGGCGAATAGGGCCAATGCAGTTAACGCTGCTGAGCCGATGGCAAAGCCTTTGCCAATGGCAGCGGTGGTATTCCCAACCGCATCCAGCTTATCGGTTCGGCTTCGAACCTCGGGTGGAAGTCCCGACATTTCAGCGCATCCCCCCGCATTATCGGCAATCGGCCCGTACGCATCGATGGCCAATTGGATACCCGTGATGGAAAGCATTCCTAATGCTGCAATGGCAATTCCATATAATCCCGCGAATTGGTAGGAGACAATTATTGCCACGGCGATGATAATTACTGGGAGCGCTGTTGAGAACATGCCATTCGCCAGCCCAGCGATAATATTGGTCGCAGCCCCGGTTTCGCTGGCTTCCGCAATGATTCGAGCTGGCCGGCGAGATTCAGCCGTGTAATATTCTGTCAGCAAGCCAACGGCAATCCCAGCGATCAATCCACAGATGATAGCGCCATAAACCGCCCCTGCGCCGACCATGAAATTTTGCCCCTTGGTCCAGATCACTGGCTCGGGAATAAAAAATTGAATCACAAAATAACTGGCAATGAGCATTAACAGCCCGGCGATTCCTGTACCGATGTTCAGCGCCGCTTGCGGATTGCCCCCCTCTCGAGTTTTCACGAAAAATGTGCCGATAATTGAGGCAACGATCCCCACTCCCGCTAATATGAGGGGCAAAATCACAAAATGACCGTGACCAGCCCCAGCAGCCAGCACCATTGCCCCGATGATGGCGCCCACATAGGATTCGAATAAGTCGGCGCCCATACCAGCGACATCTCCCACATTATCTCCCACATTATCCGCAATGGTCGCTGGATTCCGAGGATCATCCTCTGGAATGCCCGCTTCAATCTTTCCCACCAGATCCGCCCCTACATCAGCGGCTTTGGTATAAATGCCACCGCCCACACGGGCAAAAAGGGCGATCGAGGAAGCTCCCATGGCGAATCCAGATAAAATTGTCATCACTCGAGCAAAATCAGCATTGGGTTGCAAACCACCGTACGCATAGAACAAGATCGTGATGCCGATAATTCCTAACCCCACCACGCTCATGCCCATGACAGAACCGCCGCTAAAAGCCACCTTGAGCGCAGCGTTCAGGCTGGTGCGAGCTGCCTGAGTTGTTCGATGATTGGCAACTGTAGCCACGCGCATTCCAAAAAAGCCTGCCAATCCACTGCAAAAAGCTCCCACAATGAACGACACGGCCACCAAACTTGTTCCTTGACTGGCATTGCCCACGGCAAGGAGGACTGCCACTGCGACCACAAAAACGGCCAATACCTTATATTCTCGGGCCAAAAACGCCATTGCTCCTTCGCGAACGGCTTGCCCGATCGTCTGCATCCTTTCATTCCCGGGATCCTGCTTATTGATCCAGCGTGTCTTAATAAAGGCATAGATCAATGCCAACACGCCACTCAATAATCCCAACCAAACCAACTCGCTCCGCACGTTCGATTCTCCTCAAATTTGGGTCACTCCGCTCTCAGCTCAACATCAGTATTCATCTCAGGCTAGGGATCAAACCTTCATCATCACCGTCGTGAGCCAGGCTTGCACATTATCATTCTTTGTTCTCACTTGGGGCTGCTTTTTCAGCTTCTGGAACGGCTTCAACCAGCTCGGGCTTCACCTCTTTCTCAACCGTTGGAGGCAGCACATTCACTATGGGCTGATCCAAATCGCCGACAATGGTTGCCTTATCAATTGACAAAGAACGCCCTGTTATGCTATCACCGATGTTCAAATTGGTCACGTCTATCTCAATTCGATCGGGAATATCCAACGGCAAACACTCCACCTCCAATTCCCGCACATACTGATGCAAAATCCCACCTTGTTGCTTCACTCCAATCGCTTCTCCAACAATCACAATCGGAACATTGATGGTTATTTTTTCTTCAAGACTGACACCCTGCACATCGATATGAACTAGAGTTTGTTTCACTGGGTCGACTTGAACATCTTTTATGATGGCTTTTTGCTTGCGCCTCTTTCCAATTTGAAAATCAATTAAGCCAGACCCAGATGCTAAAAATTTCATCGTCTCGCGCTGATCGAGAATGATGGGAATAGCTTGTTCCCCATGGGCATAATAAATTCCGGGGATTTTTCCCTGTTGACGCAATTTTTTGGCAAATTCCTTGCCAGTTCTTTCACGCAGTTGAGCTTGCAATAAATGTTCAGGCATTCTTGTTCTCCATTCAGTTCCTATAACTGTATCAATCAAATAAAATGCTAATAGATTCCTCATTATGAATTCGCTGGATGGCGTTCCCAAACAGATTTGCTACTGAAATTACTTTTAGCTTATCGAACTTCCTTTTTTCATCCAGCGGGATGGTATCGGTTACGACGATTTCCGAGAAGGACGAGTTTTTCAATTTTTCTGGAGCATTCCCAGACAGGATCGCATGCGTGCAACCGGCGTATGCACCTTTCGCTCCTTCCAAGAATGCTGCTTCTGCTGCTTGCAGCATCGTGCCCCCGGTATCAACAATGTCATCAATAATCAGAATATTTTTATCCTTGACCGAGCCGATAATGCTCATTACTTCAGCTTTGTTGGGTTTCGGGCGTCGCTTATCGGCGATGGCTAACGGGATATGAAGTCGTTTCGCATACGCCCGGGCAAATTTGACCCCTCCGATATCGGGTGATAACACCACCAAATCCTCAATTCCCTTTTTCAAATAATAGTCCACCAGAATCGGGGCGGAATATAAATGATCCAGCGGGATATCGAAAAATCCCTGGATTTGGGCGGCATGGAGATCCATGGTTAGCACCCGATCTGCTCCCGCGATGGTGATCAAATTGGCGACCAATTTTGCTGTGATTGCCACTCGAGGCTGATCTTTTCGATCCTGTCTGGCATAGCCATAATACGGGATTACCGCTGTGATCCTTTTGGCTGAGGAGCGACGGGCGGCATCAATCATGATCAGCAATTCCATCAAATTGCTGGCTGGCGAATTGGTCGATTGAATAATAAAGACGTCACACCCTCGGATATTTTCGTTATATTTGACCCAGATTTCGCCGTCACTGAAATATTGGATGCTGGAGTCCCCCAACGGGATGCCAAGATAATCAACAATTTTTTGAGCTAATTGTCGGCCGTTCGTCCCAGCAAATACTTTCAAAGAATTGCTCATTTGGTCAAGGTCCTCGACATATAAAAAATGACGAAAAAACCAATGGAGCCGACCCTAAAACAGCCTATGGAGGACATTAACTTTTCGATCTGACAGTCGGTGACATCATCCATGGATGTCGGCTCCAATCTCGCTCTTCGTCATTTACCATAACGATATGGCAGAGCTATGCAGTTGAGGATAAGCTGGGGCGGGAGGATTCGAACCCCCGATACAGGGACCAAAACCCTGTGCCTTGCCGCTTGGCCACGCCCCAGTGTGGAACAAACCCCAATTAATAGAGCTCATCTTCTGAGCTCGATTCTTCGATGGGGGCTCCTGATTCTAATTTTCGATTATATTCCTCAAGAATGACTTTTTCAATTAATTGACGAAACTCATTATTTATTGGATGGGCAATATCTCGAAACGAACCGTCAGACATTCTTCGACTGGGCATACTCACAAAATAGCCATTTGCCCCTTTTATGACTTTCATTCCACGGACAACAAACTGATTATCAAACGTTACGTTGACAAATGCCTTTAGTTTTTCCTCATTCCGTAGGGTAACGTTGACTTCTGTTATTTCCATTCCTCTCTCCTAAATAAAATTAAAAATGGTTATTGCTTTGCTGGTCTTGCATTGGCCATTCGTTGTGATCACCACAGAAGCACGGTCCTATCATATTGCCCTTCATTGCAGTCCCAATAACATTCGATAACAGAAAACAAAGCGTCCCTTGCTCGTTCGTCCCCTACTTATTCCCTCCCCTGCTGTTTCAAACTACAGATGGCTGCTGGTTATCTTTGGCATCGCAAAGATAATTGGATAGGGCAAGAAATGTGATTTTTCCACCTCCACAGCATCTACACGGTTTTGAAACATTCCATAAATTGTCGACCCACTGCCCGACATACTGGCATAAAATGCCCCGCTGTCATACAATGCTAGCTTAATCTCGCCAAGCAATGGATAGCGTTGGAAAACCACCTCCTCCAAATCATTCAGTATGAGTTTCTTCAAATCATGAATTGCCAATCCATTCAAAAAAATGCGGGATAATTTAATACATTTTTTTGTCTTTGTCAAGCTTAAATTATATTTATTAAATGCCCATCTTGAAGAAATTTCAATATTTGGATATACCAGAACACAAGAAAAATTAAAAGGTAGACCAATGGGCTGAATCTTATCTCCAATCCCAGACGCGAAAGCAGTTCCCCCATATAAAAAAAATGGAACATCCGCACCCAACGAAGCGGCGAACTGATGCAATTGTGCCATCGAAAAATCAAGTTCCCAAAGCTGGGTCAAACATTTGAGCACCGCAGCCGCATCACTGCTCCCGCCACCCAATCCGGCAGCTATCGGAATGCGCTTATAAAGCCGAATCCGCACTCCCCTATAATCCCCGCATGCCTGCCGAACCAATTCAACTGCCCGATAGCAGAGATTGGCCTTTCCTCTCGGGACTCGGTCGTGATTGCTCCAAATCTCGATTCGTTTGTCAGCCATGGATTCGACAACCACGTCGTCGCAAAGATCGATTTGCTGAAAGATTGTCTCTATTTCATGATAACCATCGGAACGTCTGCCAACGATATTGAGTCCAATGTTGATTTTGGCATAAGCTTTTTGATGACATTCTTTCATGGCGAAACGTTCAGCGCTTCAAGCTATTGATAGATTCATTCATTCAACCCAAATCCAAAAAGCTGCGCCGGAGTTTTTTGATAAATAAAAACTCCATCGAAATGGAGCTCAAAATATTGAAATGACCGAATCGCTTTTTTTTTCAAACAAAAATTAAGAATTTTTTTTGAATTTGTCAACACTTATTTCTGAACCAGTACATTTATCTTGCAATCATTGCTTTGTTTTTGTATCTTTGCACAAATCTGAATTGGACTGATGGATCTATGGAGATGGCAAAAGTATTTTTTATTTCTGACCTTCATATTGGAGCGGGCAATAAGGTTGAGGAACAACCAAAGCTAAATCGACTTTTTACTTTTTTTCAGCATATCAACAAGCCAGGGAATGAACTATTTATCGTCGGCGATCTGTTTGATTTTTGGTTCGAATATCGCCACGTCATCCCAAAACATTCTTTTGAGGTGTTTTATCATCTGCACAAGCTGATTCGAAATCAAGTGACGGTTCATTTTCTGCCCGGCAATCATGATAGCTGGATTGGAGATTTCTTTGCAGAGCAAGTCTCGATGTTCGTGCATCCTGAGATGGCAGCCATTGAACGGCAATCGAAAAAGCTGCTGTTGTTTCACGGGGATGGAATCTCAAAAAAGGATGTCGGCTATCGGATTTTAAAGAAAGTGTTTCGCAATCCCGTGAATATATTTTTATATCGTTTAATCCATCCCGATATTGGTATTCCGATTGCAAAGCTGATGTCCATGGGCAGCCGAAAGCATACCGCTGGCAAAGTGCTCAACGATGAAGAGGATTATTGGAATTTCGCTTTAGAGAAATTTCAATCTGGATTTGACTATGTCATTGTTGGACATTCGCATCAGCCGCTTCTGAGGCAATTGGGAAGCCAGGCGTTGCTCAATTTAGGTGATTGGATCCATCATTTTAGCTATGGTGAACTGAATCAGGGGAACTTAACATTGCGCTACTGGAACAGTTGATTTTTCAACTTCGTTTAATTCATGAAAATTTGAATCGATCAGATGGATGAGCCTCCTTCATGACAATTCAGTTCGCGAAAGAATGAAGATTTTTGTCAAACTTTTTTGTCTGGTTTTTCGGCTAAACTTACCAGATTTTTATCGATCTCAGCGGCTGCGAAACCAAAATATTACTTGAGGAACAAATGCGGAGATACCGAAGAATTATGACATTCAACGGATCAAATCACTCGTCACGCCAATCACAGAAATTATCTTCACTAAATTTTCGAAGCTGGAAATTCAGGATCGCGGTTATCTTGGGAATAATTTTGCTGGTGATGATTATTTATATCGCAATTTTAAGTCAGGACCTGCCCTCGTTAACCCAATTGGAAAACTACGATCCTGAGCTTGCTACCAAACTCTATTCACGGGATGGGGTGGTCATCAAAGAGCTTTTTACTAAGAAACGAATTTTTATCCCATTGGAACAAATTCCAGACAACATGGTCAAGGCGGTATTAGCCACCGAAGACCGCATCTTTTATAAGCACTGGGGCATCAACCTGAAACGATTCACCTATGCGATGTTCTTGAACCTGGTTCATTTGCGTTACCAGCAAGGCGCCAGTACCATCACCCAGCAATTGGCCCGACAGTTGTATTTGAACTTGGAGAAGAAAATTTCTCGCAAGATCAAAGAATGGATCACAGCCATTCAAATTGAACGGACCTATACCAAGAACGAGATTCTGGAGATGTACTTGAACCAGATGAATTTCGGGCAGGGCAATTATGGGGTTCAAGCGGCTGCGCTGGATTTTTTTGGTAAAAATGCCCAGGATTTGACTCTCGAGGAATGTGCGCTGCTGGCTGGATTATTGCAGCGGCCTTCGTCTTATTATCCTTATCGCTATCCTGACCGCGCCATCCATCGGAGAAATGTGGTGCTCCATAATATGCTGGAGCAAGGCTACATTACTCGCGAGCAATATGAGCAAGCTAAAGCTCTGCCATTGCGATTAAAGCCATACGACCCGAAAGCGATTTATGGGATTGCCCCTTATTTCACTGAATATGTGCGCCAACAATTGCAGGATCGCTATCACATGGATCTCTACAAAGGGGGGTATAATGTCTATACCACATTGGATACCAGAGTTCAGGCAGCGGCTGAGCGAGCAATGCAGAATCAGCTTCAGGCGTTGCAACGAAAATTCAATAAGCGACTGATTGCCAGCAATCGGGCGAAAAAATTCATCCCGGAGGAAATATTAGCCGAGATCCCTTATGAGCGGTTAAAAAACAATGAACGGCTAATGGATTCACTGCTGACCGAATATGTGCCGATCCAGGCTGCATTGATGGCGATTGATCCGCGCGACGGCCAAATTTTGGCGATGATCGGTGGCCGAGATTTTGAAAAATATAAATTCAATCGCGCCCTTCAAGCAAAACGACAGCCAGGTTCAACCTTTAAACCGATCGTATATACTGCCGCTATCGATAATGGCTACCCTCCGTGCTACGAGCTATTGAATCAGCCGGTTGTGCTCTATCTGCCCAATGGCGATCGCTGGGCGCCTCGGAATTACGACAATTCTCAAGGCGGGCCAACGACGCTCCGTGAGGCGTTGCGGCGTTCCCTCAATTTAGTCACTGCGCGACTGGTTCAGGAATTGGTTCCTCCCAAAACCGTCGCCGACTACGGGGAAAAGCTGGGCTTAACCACACCGATCCCCCCCTATGATGCTGTGGCCCTGGGGTCAGCCGATGTCATTTTAAGCGAAATGACTGCTGCATTTGGTGTGTTTGCAAATCAGGGGATTCTCACCAAGCCGTTTGGCGTTTTGAGGGTGGAGGACAAATACGGCAATAAATTGGAGGAAAATAAACCGGAAATCAAAGAGGTGCTGCGCAAGGAAACGGCCTATATCATGGCCGATATGCTTAGAACTGTGGTCGACCATGGCACCGGCGTCGCAGCCCGAACAACCTATCACTTTTATCGTCCGGCTGGCGGCAAAACTGGTACGACCAATGGCTTCACCGACGCCTGGTTCATTGGCTTTACTCCGCAAATCTGTGCTGGTGTCTGGGTCGGGTTTGATGATCCAGCCCTGTCGCTTGGTGAGGGCCAAGCAGGAGCCGTTGTTGCGCTCCCCATCTGGGCGCCGTTTATGAAAACTGCCCATGATACGCTTGAACTCCCAGTGCTCGATTTCGAAATGCCCCCTGGTGTGGTCCGCTTAGAGATCTGCAAAGAGACCAAAAAATTGGCCTCGGAGTACTGCCCTGAGATTATCTCTGAATTATTCGAGACACGATTCGCACCAACTGAGTATTGTGATATTCATTCTGGGGTACTGAATCGCGGCAAAATCGAGGAAAAAATTCGAAAACGGATTCGATTTTAGCATCCAGCTTGTGTTTACCAAGCCATTGGGTTGCCGATGAGTCATTGATCATGGCTCAACGGCATCCATTGGCGACAAAGAATTATGCTCCCAATGTTCTCCATCGCGTCCATGTTCCTGTCATTGATCGAATGGATTCCCGTTAAAGAGGGAACAACCAGGGCAGAAAGCGATGCCTGTCGCCGCTGGACGGATGCGACTCGATAATTTTGCTTTACCTCATGCTCGAAAATGAAAGGCGAAAAACAAAATTGCCCAAAAAATGAGAAGCCACGGAAGATATTTTTGCAGATCAATTTTTCATGCTCCCCCGTGATTTCTGGGGACAAGAAATTCTTGCTTCCGTTGGTCGTCATCATTTGAAAGATTGAGGTCATAAAAAATTTCACTTCGCTGCCTATTGGACCGAATGACATCTTGACATTCCATTTCGATGGGCGCAAAAGCCACGAATTAAAACCATCGCTACTGATTGAGGTTGACCTTCCCTCTGCAAATCGGATCGAAATATTTGCTTCATATTTGCTTCCATTTTGGAAGAAAAAGCCGTAGGTCGCAAAAGCACGTTATTGAGCTTGCAGTCATGCCCTAATTTTGTCCTGGCCCTATTGAATCCGTTTTAAGATCAATGGCGGAGCCTGAATTGGCGCCGCATCAATTTGAATCGCGGCCAATATTCGTTGCTCAATTTGCTCTGGATCCATTGTTTTGCTATAATAGACTTCGGCCACCGGCTGTCCGTTTCCCACCCAGTCGCCTACTTTATGATGCAAAACAATTCCACTCGTGTAATCGATCGGATCGCCCATCTTTGCGCGGCCAGCACCGAGCTCCATCGCCAGCAGCCCGATGTTTAATGCATCGATCCCGTGGATATAACCTTCTCTTTCATTCAGCACTGTGTGATGGTACCTGCTAGGTGGATAAAGCGCCGGGTTTTCAATAAACGAAACATCACCGCCCTGAGCTGATACCAGTTCCCGAAATTTAGCGTAGGCCATGCCATTTGTTAGAAGCGGGCGCAAATCATCGGGATGGCGAATCGCTTTTCCTGCTAATCGAAGCATTTCGGCCGTTAGCACCAATGTCACGTCGACCAAGTCGTTTGGGCCATTGCCCTGCAACGCATCGATCGCTTCTCTCACTTCTAACCAATTTCCGACTGCCAAACCCAAGGGCTGATCCATTGCCGTCATAACGGCGGTTGTGGGGAGATCAAATCTTTTGGCAATGGAAATAATGGCCTCTGCCAATTGGGTCGCCTGGTCTGGGGTCCTAAAAAAAGCTCCCCGGCCGGTTTTCACATCCAACACCAATCCCTTGGCCCCTTCGGCAATTTTTTTGCTTAAGATGCTGGCAACCACCAAGGGGATTGAGGGTACCGTGCCGGTTCGATCGCGCAACGCGTAAATTTTTTTATCGGCAGGGACGATCTCATCGGTCTGCCCAATCATTGCAACGCCGATGGTCTCAACCTGCCGAATAAATTCCGCGAGGCTCAATTGCGTTCGAAATCCTGGAATGGACTCCAGCTTGTCCAAGGTCCCGCCCGAGTGACCAAGCCCTCGGCCGGACATCATCGGCACAGCCACGCCAGCTGCTGCTGCCAGCGGCGCCAAAACCAACGACACTTTGTCACCCACCCCACCCGTGCTATGCTTATCCACCGGCATCCGATCCAGATGGCTGAGGTCCACTTTCTGACCCGATTGAACCATCAATCGGGTGAGAGCCTCTGTTTCTTCCCAACTCATGCCCTGAAAGTAAATTGCCATCAATAATGCCGCCATTTGATAATCTGGAATCTCGCCGGCAACATATCCTTTTATCACATACTCAAGTTCGGTCTTCGATAGTTCATGACCATCCCGCTTTCGGACAATCAATCGTTCGATATTCATCATATTCCTCAGCATTTGCAATCCAAAATAAAAGAAGCAATCTAAAAACGATTGCTTCTTTGATGTCGTTCTCATCGCTTAGAATTACATCTACATCAATTATTCTTGCTCATCCCTTTTATTTCTTCAACGAATTGGTAAGCCAGGGCATAGGCCTGATCCATGGTTTTCGCCTCGGAATAAATTCGGATGATTGGTTCTGTATTCGACGGCCGAATTTGCACCCAATGATTTGGCCACACGATCTTTAACCCATCGGTCAGATCGAGGCGGTGATCCTTATATTTTGCGACGATCGACTTTAAAACTTGATCCACATTTGTCTCCCCAATTTCGATGCGGCTTTTCGCGATGAAATATTGGGGAAGCGATCGCTGCAGTTCGCCAATGGTGCCACCAAATTCTGCCAATTGTTGCAAGGTCAGGACGATTCCCACCGGCGCATCGCGTCCCAAATGCAGTTCTGGCAAAATTACCCCCCCATTTCCTTCGCCACCAATCACGGCCTTCACTTCTTTCATCTTTTTCGCGACATAGATTTCGCCTACTTTGGTGCGAATTACTGGCACACCATATCGCGATGCAATTTCATCGATCGCTTGAGTGACCGAGACATTTACGACGACTGGGCCATTCCGTTTCTGAAGCACATAGTTCACGGCTAACGCCAGCGTATATTCCTCGCCCAAAGGATTACCGTTTTCATCGACGATGGCGAGACGGTCCACATCTGGATCTACTGCAAACCCCAAATCAGCCCGATTCGATTTCACTGCCTGGCACAGTTCTCTGAGATTTTCGGGCAATGGTTCTGGCGGCCGCGGGAACAGCCCTGTGGGTTCGCCATTGATGAACACGACATCGCATCCCAATCTTTGAAACAATTGCGGCAAAATTGTTCCTCCAGCGCCATTAACACAATCGACGACAATTTTGAATTTTCGGGCGATAATCTTTTCTGGTGAAATCAAATTCAGTTTAAAGATGGAATCAATATGGTGCGAGATCGCTGTGCTATTTAGTTCTGTCTTGCCGATTTGATCCCATGGGACGAACTGAAATTTATTGGCATTGACGATCTGAATCACCGTTTTCCCCTGAATCTCATCCAAAAACATGCCGGAACTATCGATCAGTTTCAGTGCGTTCCATTCGATTGGATTATGGCTGGCGGTGATCGCAATCCCCCCGCGCGCCTGAAAATGTTCGACGGCCATTTGCACTGTGGGCGTGGGACAAATTCCGATATCGATCACATCACATCCCATCGCCATCAATCCTGACAGCACCGCATGTTTCACCATTGGGCCAGTGATCCGGGAATCTCTCCCAACCACGACCTTACCACCTCCCAAATAGGACCCAAATGCCTGAGCATACCGGATGATCAGCTCCGGTGTCAAGCCATCTCCAACAACGCCTCGTATTCCCGAGACACTCACCATCAATTTTGCCACTTCAACCTCCGTTGCAGTTTGTTTTCAGCCAATTCAATGTCAGAATCGGTTATAATGAATGATATCCTTTAATTTTCTTTTGGGAACGTGCAGCACGCCATGTTCGTCCTTCCAGTATTTAATGGAATCTTTCGCATCTTCCACCACTGGCGCTTCGTCTGGATAGCCAAGCGCTAACACCGAATCGATCTGGTAATGCGGCGGGATCTTGAAAATGGATCGCAATTGATTTCGATCGATTGATCCGAGCCAGCATGAACCCACGCCCTCATCCAGAGCAGCCAAGATCATATTCTCGATCGCTGCGGCGGCATCCACACTGGCATTTCCAGATTTAATTTCTGTGTTCACCAACACCAAGATATATGCCGGGGGGCGTTTTCCCTCAGGAGGATTTCCTGCTGGCGCGATATAGCCCGCCCATTTTAGCGTCGGAAAAACCTTCTCCACCATCTCCGGTTCATTAACAATTATAAATTCCAAAGGCTGAAGATTTGCTCCGGATGGTGCCAATCGCCCAGCATTGACTAATCGCTCTAACAGATCAGAGGGGACCGATTCGGGCTTAAACCTCCGAATGGTACGACGCTTGAGGATAATTTCGTATACACTCACTGTCTGCTCCTGTTCGATAGTTTCGATTCAACCTCTGCATCATTCATAAATGTATCGCTATGATCATCACGCCAGCAGTTGCAGAAATCGCTATATCCGAGGGATTATTTTCTCACTCTTTCAAGTGAATCATTGCAGCAACACGTCACAGCCAGATGCCCCAAAAATGCGAGGCACCGCCAATAGCAGCTTCAATAACGCACGCTTTCACCGTTCCTTGGCATGTTTTGCATGGGCCAATTGAGATAATAGCTGTCGGGCTTAGTTTCAGCTTTCCATGTTAGTGCTGCAAATGCACGATTCTCTTGATCAGCCATTATTCACGTCAGATCTGGGTCAATTTGTCTGGATTTGTCAGCAGGCCATTTGAGCCTGCAATTAGAATTTTGGAACCAAACGAACCAGATCCGAGGAACTGATGAACATTCCTCTGCAAAAAGCGGGCACCAGAGATGTTGAATCGCCAGCGATTGATCTGATCGTTGCAGCCCTTCAAAAATTTATGTTGTGCGAATGATCGTTCATCCGTTAAATTTTCGTTGGTCGACCAATGAAATGGACCAAAATATATTGAAGATTTACCCCAAAATCAACAGTAATTTTATGTCGGAAAGGTTAGCGGAAACGATCGATCAAAAGACCATGGCGCACGCCGCGATCGCTGATAATCACTGTCTGGCTGCCAGTTTGTTCCATAATGGCAGCGACGATCATGCCGCCGGCGAGGATCATATCGGCACGATCGGCCGGCAAACCTGGCATCTGTTTGCGCTCAGCGATGGTTTTCGCTCTCAATGAGCTTACCAGCTCCATCACTACCGTGCGGGAAAGCTGAAACCCATGGATGAGATCGGCCTGATAGTGCTGCAATTTCCGATGCATCGCACCGAACGTGGTCATCGTGGCGCCAACGCCAATTAGGGCATCGATCGGCTCGTCCATTTGGATCGGTTGAAACGCTGTTTTGATGGACTGGGCAGCTAAATCGAATTCATCTGGCGTAACAGGATCTGAGGTTAAGATTTGCTCAGTCAGCCGCACCACTCCGATGTTGAGGCTGACCTTGCTGGTCAACTGGCGATCATGGCCGAAAATGAATTCGGTACTGCCACCGCCCACATCGAAGATGAGCCATCGGCCTTGAAGACCGGGTAACCCAGCCATCACCGCCAACCAGGAGAGACGCGCTTCTTCCTCCCCATCGATGATGTCAATTTTTAAGCCGATTTCCTGATGGACCCGTTGCACGAACTCGGTCGCATTGATCGCCGTGCGGAGCGCCATGGTTCCGACCGCCAGAATCTGATCAACGTGTTGCGCTTCCGCCATCCGAAGAAACCGCTGAATCGCTGCGATACTCCGCTCCATCGCTGATGGACTGATTCGACTGGTGCTGTGCATCCCTTGTCCTAACCGCGTAACTTGCGAGGTATCCAGCACCGGTATCCAATTGCCATTCTCTGCCTTCTCTGCAATCAAAAATTTGATGGCATTGGTTCCAATATCCAGCACCGCCGTCCGCTGCATGTTCGATCTTCGCTCCACGATTTCATCATCCATTCCCCCTTATTCCAGCTTGTCTCGTTGACTGATCACTGACCACCGATCACTGATCCCTGTTCACTGCCCTCTGTTCCCTATTCAAGCTCAATCTCGCGGCCGAAAAAATGCCGAAACCAGAATTGAACATTCTCTCGCATAGAATGATTACGCTTTTGACCGCCGACTCCGTGCCGGGCATTGGGATAAAGCATGAGCTCAAAGTCCCGATCCAGATCCTGGAGCTTGCTGATAAATTGAATGGTATTTTGCATGTGAACATTATCGTCCATAGTCCCGTGAGTGATCAGCAGATGCCCTTTGTATTTATCAGCATGGGTGAGGACTGAACCAAAATCATACCCCTGCGGGTTTTCCTGGGGGCTATCCATATAGCGCTCCGTATAAACGGTATCATAGAGCCTCCAGTCGATCACCGAGTACTCAGCAATTCCGTGAGTGAAATAATCCGCGCCATAAGTTAATGCCATGCAAGTCGTATAGCCGCCATAGCTTCCGCCGGTGATGCCAATGCGATTGGGATCAACAAATGGCTGATTGCGGAGCCATTTTGCAGCCGCGATAAGATCGTTCATCTCCCATTTGCCCAGATTGCGATGCATGAGCGCGACTCCATTTTTCCCGAAATGTCCAGAGCCACGATGATCGACACTAATAACGATGATGCCGTGCTGGGCATAATAATGCCAGGTCAGCGGTGCGAAAAAGTTGGATACCGTGGCAGCCGCTGGTCCGCCATACACATGAAACAGTACTGGATATTGTTGCGATGGATCAAAATTGGGGGGGAGTACCCAGATCGCTGGCAAATTGTAGCCATCGCCAGAAGGGATCGTGAACAATTCCACCTTGCCAAGATCGTACTCATCCAGCGCTGGGGTTTTTGCGCTCCCTAAAGTGCGAATCACTTTTCCATCGCCGCTGCAAAGATCCAGTTGGGCAGGGTGAGAGATATTCTCATGGCGATCAATGAAATATTTTCCGCCCGGGGAAACCTGACAATGATGTCGGCCAGGGGGCTTGGTAAGTCGCCTCAAATTCTTCCCGTTTAATCCGACGACATAGAGGTGATTCTCGGTGGAATTTTCTTTCGAGCCATGGAAATAAACCATGTTATGCGCCTCATCCACGTGCGCCACATCTTTCACGTTCCATTCTCCGCTGGTCAGTTGCTGCTTCAATTGCCCCTCTAAATCGTAGTAGTAAAGATGGGACCAACCATCCTTATTGGAGCGAATTAGCATACCGCTGCCATTTTTGAACAGATAAAGATCCTCGAAGAACTCCACCCAGCTATCCTGATGCTCTTGATACACCAATTTGCATTGACCAGTATTGGGATCCGCCGAGTAGATGATCAGGTGATCCTGCCCCCGATTCATCCATTGAAACAACAATTGCTTGCTATCTGGAGTCCAAAACGGCCAGGCCACATAATGATCCGCTCGTTCATCGAGATCGATCCAGATGAGTTTCCGTTGATCAAGGTGATAAATCCCGAGCTTTACGTAAGGATTTGGGTCGCCAGCTTTGGGGTAGCGAGTGATCTCCAGTTCGCCATGAACACCATCGGCCCGAAATAGCGGAAAAGTGGGCACTGGGCTATCATCGAACCGCAGGAACGCGATCATTTTACTATTTGGCGACCACCAAAACGCCGCATACCGAGACGCTCGTCCCAAGATTTCCTCATAGTACACCCAAGAGGCATACCCGTTATAGATCGTCTCGGAACCATCGCTTGTCAATTGGCGTTCTAGGCCGCTCTCCAATTCCAGCACGTAAAGATTGTTATCGCGCGTGTAGGCGACATGATGTCCATCTGGTGAAAATCGCGCATTTTTCTCTGGGGAGGGCGTGGCAGTGATCTGTTGAAAAACTCCTGCCGACGAGGAAAAATAGTAAAGATCGTTGTCATGAGTGAAAATAAAACCACTAAAATCATCCAAACGATCTTCGTATTTCTGCAACGAAAATCCCTCGGGCAACTTATCTTTATGCCTCCCTTCATCAAAATAAATCGAGCGTTCACCAGTGACCGCGTTGACGCGGAGCAATTTCGCTGGCGATTTTTGGTCCCTTTCGGCCGACTGCCACTCTAGATAGTGCTTTTCATCTTGCCACCCTTCAATCTGCGGCAGCAAGCTCAATAATTGGGGTTCACCCCTTTTAAAGACCTGGTTGAAGGTCAACTTCTTTTTCTGAGACCATCCGCTCGATGCGAAAACACTGGCGAGCAAACAACCAAGCACGAGCAAATTGATATAACGTTGATTCCAATGCACGACACCTTCTCCATTTGTAATAGACCGAGCATTTCAGTTTTTTGAACCGCTATTTTCTGGTCAAATAATAACGAAATTAATTCTTATTTTCAAGCATAAAATTTGATCTTTTAAAAAAGTTTGATCTATGCGCGCTAAATCGATATTCAGAATGGTAGACCGAGCTGGCTCGCAGGGGAATATGGTACCCTCAAAATTGGAGCAATCATTTTTCAAACAACCTGGAGCTTGATTTTTTGATTTTAATTTTGTACATTCACAGCCATTAGGAAATTAATCAGCGAATCTGTTATTGGACTACTATCATGAAATTAAGTCAATTGAAAATTGTGCTGTTGCTCGCGTTGGTTGTCATTTGCACCAGTTGCGATCTGACCACGAAATGGCTGGCCGCCCAGCATCTCCAGTGGGCCAAGCCCGTGACCATCGTTCCCAACCTGCTGGAACTTCGCTATACCCAGAACGAAGCCATCGCATTCAGTTTGCTGCATTTGATCAATTCTGGCACGCGAAAGTGGATCATCTATTCGCTTTCCAGTTTTGCACTCATTTTTTTGGTGCTATTGATTTGGGAGGTGCGAAAAAATTCATTTCTGGGCTTGACGGCATTGATGCTCATCCTGTCCGGAGCGATCGGCAATCTGTCGGAACGGATCTTCCGTGGGTATGTGATCGACTTCATTCATCTTCATTATTACGATCGATTTAGTTGGCCGATCTTCAACGTCGCCGATATTTTGATCACCTGCGGGGGGATTTTGTTGGCGATATTAATGATTCGCAAACAGCATCAGCCATCCAAATGATGCACCAGCTTTGAATGGTAGGAAGCCGTTGCAATGGGATTGGGTGATGATACCATTCCAAAGCTCCTTCCCAGTCAGTGAGTCCATATATCCGGTGCGATAGCCGTATTATGGATTCGAATGACGTTGTTCTTCAAAGAAATATACCCGACGAGGATCGCTGTGGATCTCTGGAGCAATCATTCGTTCGGTTTTGCTCATCGATTTTGGTGGGCAAGAGGGATGGAGCGAGAAAAGATGGAGAATAACTTTGTTCTCATTCTGATGAGGCACCTATTATGAACTTCAGTAAGGTACCAGCCGCACCGCTGGATGTCGAAAGACTTAAAGAACAATTGGCGAGTTTGTGTGAACAATTCCATATCGATCGTTTTGAGCCCGACGAACTTGTCGAACTGATTGAGGATGGGGAGTCCGTCGATTGGATTGTCAGTCAGTTGAAATTGGACAATGCCGAATTGGATGCGGCGCAATTTCGCTCGGTCTTGGGTGCATTAGCGTCGGTACTTGCCCCGGCGGAAGAACCGGAACCGCTGGCCGAAGCGGAGGTTGAGCTGGAGGAAGCAGCTCCAGCGACCGAGTTGGCGCCAGAGACGCTTCCTTCGGTCGATCTCTCGCAGCTTGATCTTACTCAGATAGCCCCCGAGTTGGAAGCTTTGACTGGCATGAAATTGCCGCCAGGCATCAACCTGAAGCAAATTCAAAAGATGATGGCGTCGCCGCAGGGCGCATTTCTGGCAGATTTCGGCCTGTTTTGTCAGGAACAGGGGATCGACCTAAATTCCGTGTCAGATCCCAAACAGCTCGAGGCATTGAACGAACAATGGATGTCCACGCCAAGAGCGGCCTTTCAAGGCAAAACCCCAGCCGAGCTGAGAGAGGAAAATCCATCCCTATATTCATTTAAGAAAGTCGAAACCTATCGCCGGCCAGAGCCCCGAATTGGCCGGAATGACCCGTGTCCCTGTGGCAGCGGTAAAAAATATAAAAAATGCTGTGGAAAGGGGAAGTAGCAACGATCTGGTGTTGGGATCCGATTCCAATGCTCGTTTGCCAATAAACAGTGATCAGTCAGCAGTAACCAATGGCCAGTGATCCGTTTTCAGGAGAGAGATCGGTCGAAAGCTGAAACGAAGTTGTCCTGCGAATTGATCACGTATTTCACGATCAAGATGAATCCTGGTGTTCGATGGCCCTATGAAACTATCCGAATCCGAATGCACCTTATTTTTCAATTTATATCACCCTTTGCTGCTATTTGCCAATCAGCAGTATCCAGTGATCAGCGATGTATTTACCGTCGATGGGCTGCGGAAAAAGTCATCAGAGCAGTTGAGTGCAGTTCGCTCGGTGCTCTATCGGTATCCCATCCTATTCGATCAATTCATTGTATCCAATCCATTTCATTTTCTGCCCGATGAATTAGAACTAATCAAAAGCTGGCAACGATGGATTGTAGGTCGATTCTTTATCTTCAGAGAGACCAATTATTACACCATTTTCCTCTCCAACATCCGGCCGATCCGGGCCTATGCTGTTCTGGCGTTAAGCGCTCAATTTTCTCAGATCTTCTCCGCGCCCTTGCCAGTGTATGTGGAGACAGCGCTGCTCCCGTTTCACGACAAAATTATCACGGATGGCATTTTTAGCCATTTCCGATTGCAATTCAGTAACGGTTTCATTCATCAATTGCACCAGGCCTATAGCGATGCGCTCGATCATGGCGGCATCATCACGTCGCTTTGATTGCCCAGGTGTGGTCCAATGATGAGCATCTTTTTGCCCATTGAACTTGTGTGGCCGTTGGAATGGGCCTAGTGAGAGCCTGCTGGCCTAAAAGATGGCGGTTTCTTCAGCGAAGATCGCTTCTCATTTCGTGCTGTCAATTCCTGAAAGTCATCGCCTATCTGTGCATTGAGTTGCTATTCGATCAATTGCATTGCTCTTGATTGATGCATCCGACCATTGAATGAAGAAATAAAGACGCTGCTGGGGAATTGGCAGATCTGTTTTTGGTGAGGCGTAATTCTTCAAATCAGGCAGAAGGACTTCAGCAGAAAAATACCCAGCGAGATTGTTATTACCGATCCCAGCGTGGTCATCACGATAATATTGCCAGCAAGTTCGCTATTGCACCCCATGGCTTCGGCCATGACAAAGCTGAGGATCGCCGATGGTGTGGCAAACAGCAGAAAAACCACGCCCAGGTCTTGTCCCGATAGACCGAGCCGAAAGGCCAGAACTGCAATGGTTGCTGGGATGATTACGATTTTCAGCAGTGTAGCGACCATTGCCAGCCGCGCATCTTTTTTGATCTGCTTAAAATCTAATGACCCGCCGATCCCCAGCAGCGCCAACGGAAGGGTGATCGCTGCCAGATCACTGATCGTCGTGTTCAGAAATTGCGGGAGTTCGATATCAAAATAGGAGAATGGGAGGGCGACGATTGTGGCCAGGATCAACGGGTTGCTGAAAATTTCGGTTACCATGGTGCTGAGCGTCACGTGTTTTTCGGTCCGAATGGGCACGGTCAACGCGATGATCGCCAGGATATTGTACAGCGGCATGACGAACGCCAGCAAGATCGCTGCCTTCCCTAATGCGCCAGGGCCGAATGTATTGCTGATCAACGCAAAGCCAATGATGGCAAAGTTACTGCGAAAGCTCCCTTGAATGAACGAAGCACGATCCCGACCGTTATCCGAGATCACCAAAGAGATCAGCCAGCTCAACGCAAAAAAAAAGAGGATACTGAGATAGACGAACAGAATCAGCTTCAAGCTGAAAGTCATTTTTAGGTCGGTTTGGGACAGGCTTTTGAACACCAGTGCCGGCGCTGCGACCGAGAAGACAATTTTCGAGGATAAGCTCACGAAATTACCATTGATCAGCCCCTTCTTTTTCAGGCCAAAACCAAGAAAAATGATCAAAAATACTGGGGCAACACCATTAATAGAAAAAATCAAGTTCTGCATGCGAGGTTCTCTATTATTCTAAAAGATTCGGACCGTCTAGTGACAGTGGAAGATGAATGTTATAACATTTTCTTTTTCTGCTCCAAGTAATACAGATAGTTCTCAAAAGAGACATCGGATGGTACGCGATGATCGACCATGGGAATATAGCCGCCTTGCGCCACCAACGGGGCGAGACGCTCCAGCTCGCGATCGATGGCGTCCTTGCCTTTGATTAAAGCCATCTTATCAACTCCGCCAATTAAGAGAATGTCCCGTCCGTATCGTTGGCGCAGCAGTAGGGGATCCGTATGGATTGCTTCAATGGGAAACATACAATTGATCCCCGCCGCTAACCAGCCGGGCACCAGTTCATAAATACAGCCATCGCAATCGAGCACATGGATATCGACGCCATATTTTTTCAGCGCGTCGGTAATCCGACGATAGCGCGGTACCATTAGCTCAGAAAATAACGTTGGCGAGAGCAATGGTCCTCGATTATAGCACATATCCTCCCACCACCAGGCCATGTCCACCTGGATTCCTGGCAGTGTTCGCTCGATCAACTGTAAAGTCAATTGGGTGAGATGTTCCATCATCTCCTCCACCCAGTCACGATCGGTCATGATTGCGATCGATAGATTTTCGACACCCATCCAGTTTCGGAGAACGCCGTAGAGCGAGCCAGCATCGAATCGGATGGGCATCCCGGCGGCATGGGCCTGTGCCACAGCGGCCTGAACATCGCCGATCCGACCAGCGAAATCTGGATCCAATCGCTCCGTTCGATACCGTTCCCAGTCATCCCGCGTCTCGATGCCATATTTTAGGTAGCGCGGGATGGTCTCCCCGGCCTTGGGCGCCTGGCAGAGGATACCCTCTTCATTTTGATAGACCCTGTAATCGTCAAGTTCCTCCAGAACCCGATATTCAAATCGCGGGAAAAGGCCGTTTTTCGCAGGCACCCAAGGGATAATTTCAACTCCCTCTAATCCCAAATACAATTCAACTTCTTGGTTCGTTGCGATCTGAACGGGCAGCCCCTGCCCATGCCATTTCTCGATGGTCTCATCCCAATACCCAAATTCCATATTCGGAACATGGTCTGGCTGCTGCCAATGCATCACTCGATGGAATCGCTCTCGCGTTGTCAATTTCAGCTCCAATAATTTTGTTGATTTATTTTTAAGGCGTTTAATATAGCTTCTTGGCGACAAAATAGCAAGTAAAACTTTCTGGAGGTTCGCTTCTTCAGAGACAAAAGTTTCGCTTGATATTTTAATTTTTTTTGTTAAATTGATCGACGCATGACCAAGTATTTAAGATGGCCTCCTCATGGACATGAAGGATGAGCATTGTGGCGAAATGCCCGATGGGAAATGAATCTCATCAACCTTGAGCCAGTCAATAGGATCGATTAAGATAGGAGCGAAGATCAGTGACACCGCGAATTGAAAAATTAAGAAGGCAGAGCCTTGAAACCAAGACGTCGATTACACCCGAGCGAGCGATTTTGATCACCGAATTTTACCGTTCGCATGATGCTTTCACCATATCAGCGCCGATGCGACGGGCTTTGGCTTTTCAATATCTGATGGAACATAAGGCCGTTTGCATCAATGATGGCGAATTGATCGTTGGCGAACGAGGCCCAGCTCCGCGGGCAACCCCAACGTTCCCAGAAATCTGCTGCCATACGATCGAAGAACTGGAGATCCTGAATTCACGTGAAAAAGTCAGCTATGCGGTCTCCGAAGAGACCAAGCGAATTTATCGTGAGCAGATCATTCCCTATTGGAAGGGCAAAACCATTCGGGAGAAAATCTTTGAGGAGATGACGGATGAGTGGAAAGCGGCCTATCGCGCTGGCATTTTCACTGAATTCATGGAACAACGCGCCCCGGGCCACACGGCTTTGGACGAAAAAATTTATTTGAAAGGCTTTTTGGGATTCAAAACAGAAATTCAAGAACATCTATCTCAATTAGATTATCTCAATGACCCGGAAGCCTACGAGAAGCAGGAACAGCTCAGGGCTATGGCCATTGCTGCGGATGCCATCATCCGATATGCGGAGCGGCATGCTGAGCTTGCGAAAGCGTTAGCCCAAACGGAAACGGATCCAATCCGCAAACAGGAATTGGAGCAAATGGCTGAAATTTGTTCGTTTGTTCCGGCCAATCCGCCACGAACGTTCTGGGAGGCATTGCAGGCGTACTGGTTCACCCATGTGGGAGTGATCTCCGAACTGAACACCTGGGATGCCATCTGCCCAGGCCGATTTGATCAGCATCTCTATCCATTTTATAAAAAGGATCTCGAGTCGGGACGGTTAACCCGAGAGAGCGCCAAAGAGCTTCTGCAATGCTTTTGGATCAAATTCAACAACCAACCAGCGCCCCCCAAAGTGGGCGTGACCGCTCAGGAAAGTGGGACTTACAATGACTTCGCTTTGATTTCATTGGCGGGTCAAACGCGCGATGGAAAGGATGGAACCAACGAGCTCTCGTACCTCTGCCTTGAGGTGCTGGAGGAGTTGCGTTTGGTCCAGCCGCACTGCTGCATTCAATTAAGTCAGCAGAATCCCGACCGATTACTAAAGCGTGCGCTGGAGGTGGTTCGGACTGGATTGGGGCAGCCCTCCATCTTCAATGCAGATGCGGTGGTGCAGGAACTGATTCGTCAGGGCAAATCCATTGAAGATGCCCGAATGGGTGGAACCAGCGGTTGTGTGGAGACTGGCGCTCTGGGCAAAGAAAATTACAATCTCACTGGTTACTTCAACATGATGAAGGTCTTAGAAATCACCCTCCATAACGGCATCGATCCCAGGACTGGAGAAAAAATTGGCATAGAGACTGGAGATCCAGTCCATTTTGCCGATTTCGAGCAACTATTTGATGCTTATAAGAAGCAGCTTCGGCATTTCGTCGATATCAAAATCCGAGGGAACAACATCATCGAGAAGATCTACGCCCAGTACATGCCCACGCCGTTTCTATCCCTTTTGATCAGCGATTGCATTCAGCGGGGGAAAGACTATCACACGGGCGGAGCGCGCTATAACACCAGCTACATCCAGGGCGTTGGATTGGGCAGCATCACAGATGCCATGACCTCGCTGAAATACCATGTATTCGATCGCCGCACCCTCACCATGGCGCAAATGCTCCAGGTGCTCAAACAAAATTTTGAAGGTTATGAATCTATTCGCCAGATGATGCTTCACCAAACTCCCAAGTATGGCAATGATGATGATTATGCCGATGAAATCATGAAACGGCTGTTTGATGCTTATTTTGAGGCGATCGATGGCAGAAAAAATATGAAAGGCGGCACTTACCGCATCAATCTGCTGCCGACCACAGTCCATGTCTATTTTGGTTCGGTTGTCGGTGCTACCCCTGATGGCCGAAAAGCCGGTGAGGTGCTGTCCGAAGGAGTGTCCCCAGTTCAAGGGGCCGATCGAAATGGCCCGACCGCTGTGATTAAATCCGTCGCAAAAATCGATCACCTGCGTACCGGCGGGACCCTACTCAATCAGAAATTTACGCCATCGCTGCTGAGTAACGATAGCGGCATTGCTGGGCTGAGCCATTTGGTGCGGTCTTATTTTAAAATGAACGGCCATCACATCCAATTTAATGTGGTGAGCGCGGAGACGCTTCGCGCGGCCCAGCAACATCCAGACAAGTATCGCGATTTGATCGTTCGAGTGGCGGGATATAGTGATTATTTCTGCAATCTGAACAAAGGCTTGCAAGACGAGATCATCGCTCGGACCGAGCATCAAAGCTTGTAGCGCTGGAAGTCTATTGCATCAATCCAGCTACTGGAATAAACCCTCGAATTATAAAACGCTTGGCATAATGGCAGTGAGGAATTCCACCGATCCATTGCTGATCTGTGGGACTGCTGGAAGAAAATTTAAAAATAGCCTCTTTAATGATTGGCTATGATGGCTTTCATGAGCTCATAGAGCTTTCGATGGATTTCCCATGGAATTCCATCGATCGACATGCTGGGATAGCCTAATTTGCCGTCCACTGCGCTACCAGATTGATAGTAGAGCTCAATTAACTTCGTCTCTACTGCTTCATCAAGCAGCAGAAGGAAATCATTGACGCGATTTAAGCAGAGACACAGTCCAGCGATCAGCGCATATCCTGCCCAATTGGAAACGCCCGCAACAATGGTGGCATCCGTAGCGACACGACAGGCGAATTTGCCAGCATGCGCCGCGGCAATATTTGCCACAATCACCGGCCAGGGGATGGATCCCATTCCAATTTCATTGCCCCCATCACCGATGCCGATGGTAAAAATTGGCCGTCCTGCCTCGGCGCTATATTCGAATAGCGCATGGATCGGTGCAGTGTACTGCCCGATTGGAATTCCATTCATAGTCAGGGGTTCACCCTGTAATTCGCCTGGGCCGTGCAAAATGAACCGGTCAAGGTCTCCGTGATTCGGTGAAACTCGCTGGCGGAGGAACGACTCCAACGTATGACTCGGGCCGACGCGTTCAATGGCGATCAAACTTTGCAGCTGATCATAATGAGAAAAAAAGGAGCGGACATAATTCGTGACGGCTGCACTTGGCGGAAGCGGATGGTTGTTTCCTTGTGAAACATTGAGTGTTGGTAGCTGCAATGGAAATTCCATTAGATCGCATTTTTTCAGTTGATCGGCATAAAGTTGGAACCCGAGCTCGAGCAACCGAATGCTATACCTATCGCTGATTAGCATCACTGGGTAGCCCAGCAGATTTAACCCGCGCGCCAAAAATAATGCGCCGGGCGGGCCATCGTTCTCTGGCGCTGGTGGATTTGCAGTGGGGATAAAAAATCCGGTCGCAATGCCAACCGAGCAGCCCGGATGTCCTGCCAAGAATTGGACTGCCCTGGCGAAATTACCTTGGGTGCGGGTGCACAGATTATCTTCTGGGAGGCGATGGATCCCGCGACATCCTAAATCGGTCTGGATCAGCCATTCCAATTGAGCAAGCTGCTGGATAATGTCGCGATCAGCGGTTTTCAAATGAGCAACTTCGCATGCTGCGTTCATCGTGCTATTACCATTTTTCGTGTCAGCCGCTCCGTCGGTGTAATTAAGCTATAAAAGTAGATGCCACTCACTACGTCTTCTCCTGCATCATCCTTGCCATTCCAATAAATGTTGTAAAACCCAGCCTTATGATGTTCATCCACCAGCGTCTTGATTTTTCGACCGAGGACATTGCTGATCACGATTTTCACCTGGCAATCGTTCGGGATCTCGTATTTAATCGAGGTTTGCGTGTTAAAGGGATTGGGATAATTTTGCCATAACATAAATTTTTCAGGTTTTGGCGCTGTGAGGGTGATGACCCCCATTATTTTCTTTTTCCCGGTCACGCTCAGTTGTTCTAATTTATAAAAATAAGTTTTGCCGGCCTCGGCCGTTCGGTCCTGAAACGAATAATTGTCTGATCCAATAATGAGCTGGTCGTTCATTTTGATAAAATTGCTATTGGAAGATTCGCTTCGGTAGAGGTGAAAGCCGGCGCAATTGACCGGATAGCTGACAATCCAGAAAATATCGATCGTGGCATCGCTATTATAGCGGCCGTAGAATTGGTTGAGCGGAGCAAACTGTGGATAATAGGAACAAGCCAGAACGCTTTGCCGAAATTCCGAACTCATGCCATCATCGGTTAACAATTTAACACGCCAGTAGAATGATCGACCGATGCCCAAGCGATCGAAGCCAGATAGCGAGTTCAGCTTCATTGATTGGGTTCGGCAGGTATCGGAACAGATCGGTCTTGAAAAGCTGCTATCCGAACAGAGCTGAACCACGTATCGGCACTTGGCTGGGTCGACTATTGTGCTGAGCAAAGAATCGATCTCCCAGACGAATTGATCTTCCTCATGGAGGCGGTTGCCATGAATCGGAAAAATCAAACGAGGTGCTGGCAATGTTGTCGGCTGCTTGGGGGTTATGATCCAATGATGGTTCATCACCGTATCGCGCCAGACAATGGTCACCCAGACAGTATCGAGCGGCGATCCGAATAGTTGGAAATGATAGCAGAAATTGCTGTCCTGTTCAGCGGCCATAAGTTGCTGCGCCACCGACCACCGAAACTGAAGCTCAGCCCGCGTCCCTTCAAGAACGGCAACAGCGAACATCACGCTATCGCCTGGCACTCCTGAAACTGTTTCTGTCTCAGGATAAAAAGCCAACCGCAACGATCGAGGAGAGGATGGTTGGCGGTTTTGAACATACCATCGATGAACCATGATTGTGCTATCCCCGGCCAAGAGAAGCACTGCGATGGTATCAATAGCAAAAACGCTTGAATGCGAATGATAAACGAACAAAGAATCTCTGGCCAACGAGTCGATTCGATGATTGACCTGCCATTGGAACCGATAATCTTCTCCAATATTGCCAACCCGAAAGATCAAAGAATCGCTATTGATTAGCAACGAATCCTGTGGCCACCATTGGATCAATTTGCTGGGAGGAGCCGGGTCAAGTTTGTTTGGCCAGACGATCCATTGGACTGAGATTGCAGTGTCGGCATCAGCAACTCGCACCACCAAAGTATCAATGGCGGAGCTATTGGATCTGATCCGATATAGATATTGCGGCTGGTATGCCGCGCTATCGATGACACCATTTAGAGACCAAATATAAAGCAGACTATCATTGTCGGGGTCGCGACACAGCACCTGGAACTGGATGCTATCGCTCTTCATGAGGAACGAATCGAGCGGTGGCGAGCAGAGCCGAAGTTGCGGGGCATGATTGAATGGTTTGAGCCAGTGCACAATCCAGCGATGCGAGACTGAGCTATCCTCATCGGCAATCTTGACGGAAATCGTATCGGGCAAACGCGATTGCTCTGGTTTAACGAACCAATAGCTTGGCCCCTTTGCCGCGCTGTCCTGCTTGCCGTTGATAAACCAACGCCATAGGAATGCCTGGGCAATCGACCCATCGACAAGAACCGATAGTTTCAAAGTATCGTTATTCGCGATCGCCGTATCCGATGCTGGCCGAAAGAGCAATGGATCGAATTTTAATTTTGGAAATTTCACATATACCACCCATTGGTGGGCAAAGCTGGTATCTGGCGCGGTCACCTCCACCGTGATGAAATTTTTATTCGGAGTCAGTGAATGACCAGACAGGAAAAGCTCAGGACCGGAGGCGTGCGGAATGATTCGTTGATTGATCTGCCACCGAAACTGAAGTGAGTCGCAATTGCTGGGTGATAGCTTGAGTAAAAATTTGATGCTATCCCCCAGGCTAATCGTTGTATCGGCGCAGGGAATAGCTGCAACGACCGCCAAATTCGCTTGCCGTTTGTTGAGCGTCAACAACCAGGAGTGAGTGAGAAGCGTATCCCAACCAGCATGATGGATCTGCACCGACACAGTGTCACAAGGTGGATGCTCGAATACATATGCCGAGAAGGCCAGTCGGTTGGAGTCGCAGAGGAGTGGCTTTCTATTCAGCAACCATTGATACGAGCGCTGGGCTTGATAGAGGGGCTGAGCTTCAAAAATGATCGGGGTGCCGTCGCAAATTAAAGTGTCTCGTCGGGGATGGAATCGAAAAAGGGACGTTGATTCTGGCTGAATCGAGACGACATTGGAGGGGAGCATTTCCTGGCCGGTGGAATCGACAGCCGTGACATAATATGAATACCCCAGCGTCGGAACAAGGTTGAAATCGGTGAACGTGGTGTCGGGAATTGGAGTCTGGTTGAGCTTGCGAAAAGACCGTTGCTGCGCTTCCTTGCGATAGATATGGTATCCGATAAATTCCGCATCGCCGTTCCAATGCAATTTTGCGGGGTAGTTTTCTGCGACCGCCAGAATAGGGGGCTCAAGGATCCGATTCAGAAAAACGCACTCCTGCTCCCATTGAAATCCTTCTGCTGTGTCAATACGAAGTGTCAGCTTAATGCGCCCTTCGCTTGGATGTCCCCGGGGAATCAGCAGCATCATTGGCGCTGCTTCGTTATTGAATTTTTCATTATATCCCAACAATGGAATGGTCATTGTCGGATTTAAAATTTCACAGTTTGGATGATCGCTGGACAAGCGGATGGTTACGTCGTGCGCAGAAGAAGATAGGTTTTTCACTTGAATCCAGGTATTTACTCTCAGCGGTTCAAATTCAGCAATCGCTGACGGAAGCCGCTCAAACCGAACTTGCTGGACAATGATGTTCGGCAGGAATTGGGCATTTAGCGCGCGGCTGAAATTGATTTGGCCAGCTCCTAATTGACCGCGAAATTGAGGGTTGTTTAAATAAATATTATCGCTGCTCCAGAGGATTCTTTTTTTCAAGCTGTCACCGGTAAGCCTTTCATAGGAGAGCAACAAAAGCGCCAGCCGCGATACATTGGCAGCGGCAATAGCAGTGGCCGAAGGCCAGCAGCGGATGGAATCGGGCAGTACCATATTCTCTCCGAATTGAGCTGGCGCGGACAGATCGATCCATGGACCAAAATTGGAGGACCAATATTTCTGTCCATTTGCGCTGGTAGCGGTAACTGCCCACACCTCATCAAATGCAGCGGGAAAATGGTGCATCTGGCTACTATAATCCCCTGCTGCGGCAATCACCACTGCCTTGCGATTTACAGCGTATCGAATGGCCTGGTGAAGCAATCGCGATGAATCTTCACCCGCCCAAGAAATATAAATCAGTTGAGCCCCATTGTCGGCCGCATAGACGATCGCCTGGGCAGCGGCCGCAGCCGTGATGCTTATTTTGTCCTCTCGTGTCAAACTCCCCGCTTTGAGAGCCATGATTTGTAAGCCCTTCGTTGCCGCATTGTTCGGCCAATCTCCAGTGAATGGCGCAGCGATGATCTGCGCCAGTAATGTCCCATGTCCCGATTCGTCCGTTGGAAGATGAGCGGACGCAGCCCAATTGTCAGTCATCGCTTCCTTGCGAACGAAATTCCAGCCCAAAATATCGTCCACCAGCCCATTGCCATCATTATCCTTTCCATCAGGCTTCTCTAATTTATTGCGCCAAAGCTTGTCTTTTAGAGAGGGATTTTCGAAATTGATCCCGGCATCAATTATCGCACCAATGACGGGATACTTTTGCCTGATGTTTTTGACAAATTGAGCGGCCTGGAATTCAAAAGGCTTTGTTCTGTAAGGATCTACCCGAGGTTCAACATAATAAAAATAGTTATATTCGACCCAGTCAATCGTGGGTAGCTTCTCGTAGTCCTTTTTCAGACGTGGCAGCGATGTCATCTGCCAAAAGCGAAACAGATAGCATCCAGCCAGGATATTTCCAGTGCTTCGCTCATTTCTAAAGAGCGGAACGATCTCTTTTAACCGATAAGCCGCATTGAGCGAATCTAATTGGGAAATGCCAGTAAAAAGAGGCCCCTTGTTACCACTGGCTTTTAAGGGAGACTTAAATCGAATGATCAATTCATTGCGGGCATACCGCTCTGAAGGTGCAAAAAACGCAGGACTGCTGCTCTGAGGAATGGCAAAAAATTGGCGCGGCGCCAAGATATTACTACTCAGCACGATGGATGCTACCAAAAATTTTATCAAAACATTCCTCATTGCAACCCTTTGCCATGATGCAGTGCTTTCTGGGTGGCATTCTGGAGAAATTTCTTGGTGATTAATCCAAGATAGGATTGGAATTTTGTTTGAATTCAGGATGGTATCGTATCAACTTTTCAATAAAATTTCTCCAGAATTTGTCCTCATTCTTGACGTAATGCTAACAGCTTTTCAATTCAACGATCGGGTCTGGTTCGTCATTGTTTGCTCGATCTAAGATGAAGTTTTTGTCGAAACCGCACATTTAGACAATTCGGTCAAACACCTTGATGACGGGCTCAGTCTCACACTGCAGCCAAAGAAAAATCAACCAGATTTTATATATCACAGAATTTTGATTTTGTCAAGCAGAATTTAATAGCAAAACCAAAAAGATCAATCATAAAATGAAATGTAGAATTTTGGATGACCCCGCTTGCATCAGCGAAATGATTCAGATATATTACGAGCTAAAGAATCATCATCGTCAGCTCTCATATTTGTTACCCCAATGGTTTTCCCTTTGTTCCAACCGAAGCAGTCAAGTTTCCTATCTCACACGAATGTTGATCTAAAGATGGGTTTCTTACAGAATTTTTTAGGGTGTTATCATCCGTGTTCTGCTCATCCAGCATTTCAAAAAAGATTATTTTGGGCTGGTCCAAAGAATATTTATCGATATTGGAAAAGGCACTAGCTGACTAATGCTTTCATTCAATTGATGAGTCGACTTTAACGAGATTGAAAAGAACAAAATTTGATGAATACTCGCCTCTGCGAGTCGTTTTCTTTCGAAATAATCGAACTGGCAAAGGCCATTATGCTTCGACGAGCATTTTCAACTTCATTCCGGTTCTCTGCGCTCGCCGAGACGGTGCTCAAGATTTGGTTTTGAGAAAGGACTGATTAATATTTGACAAAATTTTTTATTGACATTCTTAATATTTTTTCTTATATTTGCCCAGCTTTGAAGAACCGAAAACAAAAAATCGAAACGAAGGAGTCTATGGCACATCATAAATCGGCAATTAAACGGATCAAAATCAGCCGAAAACAAAATCGACGCAATGTGAGCTACAAATCCCAGATGAAGACCGCAATCAAGAAGATATTAGGGATAAAAGATAAAGATGCGGTTCAGAGTGAGGTGAGGAAGGCTTATAAGTTGTTGGACAAGTTGGCGGCGAAGGGAATCATTCATAAGAACAAAGCAGCGAACAAGAAATCCAAATTAGCTAGATATGCGAATAAGCTGATGGTTTAATCGAGCATTCGAATCGATTTTTGACATCTAACTACGACTGGCATTTTATCTGATCAACGATCAGATGCTAAACGACTGAGGCCGGAGTGGCTAGCCAAAACCGGTAACTCCCCCTAATCCCGGGATGGCATTATAACTCCGGTCTCTTTTTTTTGTTAGATACCGAGCAATTTGTAATTTGGGGCTTCTTTGGTAATAATGACGCTATGGGGATGATTCTCTTTCACCGTCGCCATTGAAACTCGCATGAACTTCGCGCGCTCTTTTAATTCAGCAATGGTTCTGACCCCACAGTAGCCCATTGCTGCTTTCAGACCGCCGATCATTTGAAAGATCGTGTCACTGAGTGGTCCTCGATATGGCACGCGGCCTTCGATCCCTTCAGGTACCAATTTATTCGATTCCTCAGCGTCTTGAAAATATCGATCGCTGCTTCCCTGTTTCATTGCTTCAATTGATCCCATGCCGCGATAGACCTTATAACTTCGACCCTCCAGATAGATGATTTCTCCGGGGCTTTCCTGGGTTCCAGCGAAGAGGTTTCCAATCATCACCGTATCTGCCCCTGCGGCAATAGCTTTGGCAATGTCGCCAGTTTGTTTAATGCCACCATCGGCAATGAGAGGAATGCCATACTTCTGGCACACTTTGGCACAATTCATGATAGCGCTGATTTGAGGGACGCCTACTCCAGAAATTACCCGAGTAGTACAAATGCCACTGGGGCCAATACCGACTTTGACTGCATCCGCGCCTGCTTTGATCAAGTCTTCAGCCGCTTCAGCAGTACCGATGTTGCCAGCGATAATTGGAAAATCTGGGAATTGCCGTTTCAATGCCTTCACGGCGTCAATAACGCCGATGGAGTGACCATGGGCCGTATCCACCACCAATACGTCGACGCCGGCTTCAATCAATGCGTGCGCTCTTCGATCGCGGTCCGCTCCAACGCCGATCGCCGCGCCGACCCTCAGTCGACCATGAATATCTTTCGCAGCCAGTGGGAAATTGCGCTTCTTCTGAATATCCTTCACCGTGATTAATCCTTTCAGCCGGCCTTCGTCATCGACCACCAGCAGTTTCTCAATTTTGTGTTTTTGAAGGATCCGTTCAGCCTGTTCCAGCGTGGTTCCAAGCGGAGCCGTAATCAGATTCTCTTTGGTCATCACTTCGCTGATCTTCTGATTTAAATTGGTTTCGAAACGCAAATCGCGATTGGTCAGAATTCCAACCAGCTTGTCGTCCTGAACGATTGGGATCCCCGAGATATGATATTTTTTCATGACCTGGACCGCGTCAATTAGAAGATTGTCGGGCGCCAAGCTAATAGGCTTCAGGATCATCCCACTTTCGGATCGCTTCACCCGATCTACTTCCTCCGCCTGACGCTCAATGGAGAGATTTTTATGGATAATCCCAATTCCGCCTTCTCGCGCGATGGCAATCGCCAATTCTGATTCAGTCACTGTATCCATGGCGGCACTCACCAGCGGGATGTTCAATTCAATATCTCGCGTTAACCAGGTTCGCGTTTCAGCCATTCGCGGAAGCACGTCAGATTTAGCTGGAATCAATAACACGTCATCGAAAGTTATGCCTTCTCCGATAATTTTATCATCGTTCATGCTGCAATGCTCCATCTCTAAGTGGTTCGTCAACTATTTTGAATTGATAAAAGACGAAGCTGATTCATTTCAGCTTCCCAAAGGGTTCCAGAACCAGATAGTGCCAATTTCCTGACAACAATCCAAACACCTCAATCGCCAACGTCTCTTGTGAGATTCGACAATTCCAATCGGAGCCGAACCAGTTGATCAGCGACTGGTCCTCAAAACCCTTGTAAATTGCTGGTTCAAAATGCGAAATCAATTAGGCCATATCATTGCTGCGAATGCAGGAATCTCTCGAAAGGGCGCTATGCAGGTCAAATTAGAACAGTACTCCCTGCCTCGGCATGCATGATATTTCAGCCTGTTGTTGGAATTTTCCAACCGAATTTACTTATACAGATTGCATTGTACCACCTTATAAAAATTCAGGCGAATAAACATCCCCCCTGACCCGCATTCAAAAGGCGGAATAAAAGCAATTCCCCCTTTGAAGCCGTCACCCGCAGGGATAGGGAATTTCGCGGAATGTTTAAGCGAATCTGACTAAGTGGCACCAAATTTTTCATCAATAATACTAAATATTTTAGTGAGAGTCAACTACTTTTAATTGAGCCTCTGGATAAGATCCCTCCCAAATCGATGGGGAGTGCGCTTGCTTATCTGGCTAACGTTGGTGGCGATTCGATCCAGCAGTTCATTCACTAAATCCTCTTAGTGATGAAGCAATGGAGCTATTCAACTAATTTAAGCAAAAATTACTTGACTTTTAGAAAAATTAATTATATCTTTAGGCGTTCCAATTCACCAAGTACCAGTTTGGCATTTTTCTCTCCGAAACACTTGAAGGGTTAACTCCCCCGCAGTTCGAAGAAGGAAAGCCAGAAATTGGTCTTCAACTTTATTATTTTTCAAAAGGGGTCAGTTTCATGGAACGAGGAACTGTGAAGTGGTTTAACGCTTCTAAAGGTTATGGTTTTATCCAGCGTGAGTCTGGAGGAGACGTTTTTGTGCATTACAAATCGATTAATGCCGAAGGCTACAAAACCTTAAAGCAGGGCGAAGTTGTGGAATTTGAAGTCCAAGAGACTGAAAAAGGTTTGCAGGCAACAAACGTCGTCAAAAAGTAATAGCTTTCTGAACGCTTTTCAGCCTCAACAAGTCGCTTGTTGAGGCTTTTTTATTGTCAAATCCAGTAAAGCGAACCATTGAACCAACGATGAAGATTAGAATTATACTGGTCGGCAAGACTAAAGAGCCATTCCTCCAGTCAGGCGAGCAACAATTTTTGAAACGGTTAGCCCATTATTGCCACACGGAGTTGACAATTGTTCGAGCGGAGAAACTCACTCCGAATGGCAATGAGCAATTATTTAAGCACAGAGAAGCAGAACGAATCATCTCCCACATTCGATCCGCGGACTTGGTGGTTGCGCTTGATGAGCGAGGGGACCAGATGAGCTCCCCGGAATTAGCCGCTTTTCTCCAAGAGAAAATGAATCGGGGCGTTGGTGAAATCGCCTTCGTAATAGGCGGAACTTTGGGCCTGGCAGATTCTGTCCTAAAATCTGCTGATTTGGTCTGGAGCCTTTCAAAGCTGACGTTTACGCACGAAATGGCACGTTTGATCTTGTTAGAACAACTGTATCGTGCCTTTACAATGATCAAAGGATCCAAATATCATAAAGCTTAACCAATTTCCAAATGCATCCTCACTGCCTTTCCTGCTCATCATCTGAATGAATAACCAAATGGTTGTTGTGATGGTCTATTCGAAACCGGCCTATCGCTGATGATGCACAAAGAAATAAATAGCCCGTCCAGCACATCAAAATTTAATCTTGACTATTAAATAAAATTTTAGTATGTTTCATTTTAATTTTGAAAATCAGAGTCAATAGCACAGCTGTTCTAACGATCGGAACATCGGAATAGCATCCGCATAATTGAAGCAAAAGCAGTGCAAGAGACGAAATTGGCTGCCCAAAGCTGATCTTGATCGCCCAATTTGATTGGTCGCACCATTTTGTTGAAGCGAACGTGCAGATGGATTTATCGGTTATCATCGTTAATTTCAATGTTAAGGAGTTTCTGGAACAATCCCTAACGTCCATCAAGAAGGCTTGTCATAACATCGTGGCGGAGATTATCGTTGTTGATAATGCATCCAGTGATGGCAGCGTAGAGCTGATTCGGCAGAAATTTCCTGACGTCATGCTGATCGCCAATCCAGAAAACGTGGGCTTTGCCAGAGCGAATAATCAGGCCATTCGTCAGGCAAAAGGCGATTACATCTTGTTGATCAATCCCGATACCATCGTTCAAGAAGATACTTTTTTAACCATATTGGATTTTTTTGCCCACCACCCAGAATGTGGAATGGTGGGGTGCAAAATTTTAAATCCGGACGGAAGTTTGCAACTCCCGTGTCGGCGCAGTTTCCCAACGCCTTGGGTGGCATTCACGAAGATCTCGGGTTTGAGCCGGCTATTCCCCCGTTCCAGAATATTTGGGCGCTATAATTTAACCTATCTCGATCCCGATGAGACCTATGAAGTTGAGGCGATCTCTGGATCATTTATGTTCTTTCGCGCAGCGGTGGTGAAAACCATTGGCCTGCTGGATGAATCGTTTTTTATGTATGGCGAAGATTTGGATTGGTGTTACCGCATTCGCCAGGCTGGCTGGAAGATCTATTATCTGCCGACGACCAAGATCATTCATTATAAGGGCGAGAGCTCGAAGAATAGCGAGGTGGATTTGACCTTGCAATTTTATCGGGCGATGAAATTGTTCGTGGAGAAACATTATCAACATCGCTACTGGCATGTGCCGCAATGGTTTTTGATGCTGGGCATCTGGCTGCGCGCGATGTTGAGTTTTGCCAGCCGATTTGTACGCAGGTTGGCGCCCGGCATGATCGATTTCGTTCTCATTCAGCTTGCTATGCTGTTGGCCATCGAAATTCGCTTTCAGACCATTGGCCGACATTTGCGTTCCTATTCGGTCGTCATGGTGGTTTACAGTTTGATCTGGATGATCTGCCTCACCATGGCCGGTGCCTATGGGCGAAGGAAGTATTCAGCTTTCCGCGCCATTTATGGGGTGCTGGGAGGGTTAGTGATGAACACCTCTCTGACGTTCTTTTTCAACCAGTATGCTTTCTCGCGGGCCGTGGTGTTGATCGCTGGCACATGCAATGTGCTATTTTTGGCTGGCTGGCGCATCGCGCTGAAATTGCTATCCCGAATGCCTATTGCGGCAGCGAGACATTTTCCAGGGAAATCATGGCTGGGTCGGAGAGCCTTGATTATCGCATCGGTGGCATCTGGACTGAAAATCGCCGAGAAACTCCGCACCCGCATCGACACTGGCTATGAGGTCTGCGGAATTATTGCTCCCGACGCCGCGCTGGTCGGTTCAGAGAGCCCGATCCCAGTGTATGGGAACTTGCAACATTTCGATGCCATCGTGCGACAGACGAGGGCTCAAGAAATTATCTTTTCTACGGAGCAAATTTCCTACGATCAAATTTTGCAGATCATCGCCCATTCGCACCAGAAGGGACTGAATTTCAAGATGATCCCCAGCAGCATGGATGTCATTATCGGCAAAGCGTCGCTGGAGTACATCGGTGATCTGCCATTAATGGATATCGAATATCAGCTTCATCGGCCGATCAATATCTGCCTGAAGCGACTGTTTGATATTGCTGGCTCGCTGATAATGTTGCTGATCGCGTTGCCGGAGATGGTGTTATTGCAATGGTTCAAACGGGCGCGGATGGTGCGGCAGGAAATTTATGGTGCCAATGGCACGCGCATTGCAATTGCTCAATTGGTTGGGACAAAATTGACGGAACGACAGCGAAAATTGCCCTATTGTTGGTATGTGCTGCTGGGCAAGTTGAGCCTGGTGGGAAGTGAGATCATTGCTGCGAATCATCATCAGCCACCAGCGCCGATATTCAATCTAAAGCCGGGTTTAACAGGGCTGAGCCAAATAAATCGGATTGGCCCTTCGCGAAACGATTATCGGGCGAGTTATGATCTCTATTATTTGAAAAATTACACATTGGTGTTGGACTTAGAAATCATCATAAAAACGATTTTGAAAATTTGACTATGGATCGATACATCTTAGATTTTGAACGGCCGCTGGTTGAATTGGAGAAAAGGATCGCCGAGCTGAAATCTTTTGCGGTGATCTATGACCAGGAGGTATCTGAGGAGATAGCCAAGCTGGAAGAGAAAGCCCAGAAGCTAAGCGGCGAGATCTATTCGAAATTGACGCGCTGGCAAAGGGTTCAATTGGCGCGGCACCCGCAACGGCCTTATTCGCTCGACTATATCGAGCGGATCACGAACTTTTTCGTCGAATTGCATGGTGATCGCGCTTTTGGTGATGATCCCGCGATTGTCGCCGGGCTGGCTGAGATCGAGGATGAACTGGTGGTGATCATCGGTCAGCAGAAGGGCCGTACCACCAAAGAAAAATTGTTTCGCAATTTTGGCAGCCCACATCCGGAGGGCTATCGAAAGGCGCTGCGGGTGATGAAACTTGGGGCAAAATTCAATCGCCCCATCATCTCCTTGATCGATACCCCGGGAGCCTACCCCGGCATCGGTGCTGAGGAGCGGGGCCAGGCTGAGGCCATTGCCCGGAACCTGTTCGAGATGTCTCATTTGCCAGTGCCGATTCTGGTGATTGTGATCGGTGAGGGTGCCAGTGGCGGGGCACTTGGCATAGGCGTTGGCGATCGGCTTTTGATGATGGAGAATGCCTGGTATTCGGTGATATCGCCTGAGGGGTGCGCAGCGATCTTGTGGCGCGATAGCGGCAAGGCCAATCTTGCAGCAGAAGCCATGAAGGTCACTTCCGCCGATTTGTTGGACATGAAAATTCTCGACGCCATTATCCCAGAACCGCCTGGAGGTGCCCATCGCAATGTCGATAAAGCCGCAGAAATCCTGAAGGCCACTATTTTGCAAGAATTGAAGGAGTTGAAGAACATCCCAATTGACGAGTTGATCCAGCGCCGGGTTGAGAAATTTGGTCGCATGGGATTTTATGCTGAGGCCTAATAAAACAATCAGCGAGTCACCAGAATATTACCATCGCAGCTATTAAATTGAGAAGAATATAATTGAAATTTCTATCGTAAAATTCAGTGACAAATAGAGCGCTGAAGCTTAATGATCTCCAGCAGCGATGCTGGATAAAATTGTTAAATGTGAATCGTTCATGTTGAACGGGTGACGTGTTGGGACGTTGGTCAATAAGGAGCAGATCGGATGCTGAAAAAAGAATTATTAGATATTCTCGCCTGTCCAAAATGCAAGGGCGAATTGGAATACGATCAAACGAACGAAAAGCTGATTTGTTACGCGTGCCGATTGAAATACCATATCAAGGATGACATCCCCATCATGCTGATCGATGAGGCTGAAAAGTTTTAATTCGCCAGACTGCTTCGATTGCCCAGTCCAAAAATCGCATTCTTCAGCCAGAACAATCGGACTCTGGCGAAAGAGTTCGGCTTATTCATGGTGTGCTCCTGGTGCGTTCAGATGGTAACAGATCTGATCGGGTTGGAGCGCTGATGGGAAATTGTATCGGCTGGCTGATCAATCAGCGATCAGAGGGGCGAAATGCGATGGACTTCATTGGCGATTGCCGGTGAAAGGGGAGTGCTGGAGCGCGAAAAAGAGCCACATTCTATGGCAGTTCTGGTCGGCTTGGTATGCGCCCCGAAATGCTACCATGAATATTTTACCGAACGCTGGTCCATGAACTGCACGGAAAAAGATGAAAGGTAGTACTGCTTCTCTTAGGCATTTTTCGCATTGCGCTGCGCTTTTGGTGGATAGGGTGTTGTGATTTTTCCGGCAGTGTTCATTTTGGAAATCTGTTTAAAAATGAATTGCCCAGCAACTCGTGGCGCATCGCATTATTTTGTCCGATCAATTCCGTCGTCAGCCTAAATGGGCCTATCAAGAGAATTAACTTGATTCTGAGAAAAATTTTATTTAAATTGGGCGAGTAACGGAGCAAAAGAGCGATTCAATTTCGTTATCATGACATGGATATGATACACTCACATGTATTGGTACTGAATCAAAATTATGAGCCGATGACCATAACCAACGTGAAGAAGGCCATCATTTTGATCTTTTTGGGGAAGGCGGAGCTCGTTGAAAAAAACGATGGGTATATTAACTCGGTTCGGGAGCGCTATCCGCTGCCGAGCATTGTTCGGTTAACTCGTTTTATCAATGTCCCGCGGAAACGGATCATTCTGTCACGGAAGAACATCATCAAACGGGATAATCATCAGTGCCAATATTGTGGAACGCGATCCGGGCCGGTGACCATCGATCATGTCATTCCTAAGGTTCGGGGCGGCGAAGATAGCTGGGAAAATTTGGTTTGTGCCTGTGTCAAATGCAATAATAAAAAAGGCAATCGGACCCCAGAAGAGGCAGGGATGCGATTGGCTAAAAAACCGCAGCGCCCAAATTATCTGTTCTTCATCCGCTATTTTGTCGGCAATATCGATCATCGCTGGAAACCCTATCTCTATATGAATTGATAACTGCAACCATTGATTCAACAACTTGGCCGAGCGGCCTGGCATTGGGATCAAGTCATCTCCGTGATGGGAGGGCTGGATCGCTCTGCTGCTTTGCTCCGGCTTGATTTTTGGGAGAGCAATTTGAATGAAAAAGCGGATCTTAAGTGGAATGAGGCCCACTGGCAGACTCCATTTGGGCAATTATGTGGGCGCGTTAGAAAATTGGGTGAATTTGCAACAGGAGTATGAGAATTTTCACCTCGTGGCCGATTGGCATCTGTTGACGACCAATTTGGATACATCGGAGATTGAGCGCCATACCATCGATATGGTGATTGATTGGCTCAGTGCTGGCATCGATCCAGAGAAGAGCCCGATCTTTGTGCAATCCAAGATCAAAGAACATGCGGAATTATTTCTGATTTTTTCGATGTTGGTGACGGTGCCCCGGTTAGAGAGAAATCCAACCGTCAAGGAGCAGGCCCGAGATTTGGGGCTGGAAAACAACATGAGCTATGGTCATCTGGGTTATCCCGTGTTGCAGGCAGCGGATATCCTGCTGTATAAGGCGCATCTGGTGCCGGTGGGCGAGGACCAATTGCCCCACATCGAATTGACGCGTGAAATTGCGCGACGGTTCAATGCGACCTATGGCGAGGTGTTCGTCATCCCGTCGGGCCGGGTGACGGAGTTTAGCCGACTTCCAGGACTGGATGGCCGCAAGATGAGCAAGTCATTGGGCAATACGATTTTGTTGTCCGATTCGCCGGAGCAAATCCTGGCCAAAGTGAAGCAAGCCATCACCGATCCGTTGAAAATTCGTCGGGGTGATCCAGGACGGCCAGAGATCTGCAATGTATTTACCTATCATCGCAAATTTAATCCCGATCAAGTGCCGGAGATCGAGCGAGCGTGTCGCAGTGGAGCGCTGGGATGCGTCGAAGATAAGAAAAATTTAGCCAAAAAATTGAGTGATTATCTGGCTCCGTTTCGTGACAAGCGAAGCTATTACGAGCAACATATCGGAGAGGTCAAGGATATCATTGCCCATGGGAACACCATCGCTCAAAAGGTGGCCAGTGAAACCATGGCAGAAGTCCACCAAGCAATGAAAATTGGATAGCAATGGCATACCGTGTAAAACTGGACAATTTTGAGGGGCCATTAGACCTGCTGCTATTTTTAATTAAAAAAAATGAGGTGGACATTTACGATATTCCGATCGCTGAGATCACCGCACAATATCTGGAATATGTGGAAATCATCAAGTTGCTCGATCTTGAGAGCGCCAGCGAATTTATTCTGTTAGCTGCCACTCTGATCCGCATCAAAGCGAAAATGCTTTTGCCGCGTCCTCAGGCTGAAGAAGAGGAGGAGACCATTGATCCGCGACTGGAACTGGTGAGTCGTCTCTTGGAGTACAAGCGATTTAAGGAGCTGGCGGTGAAGCTGGCCGAGCTAGAGGAAGCGCAAAGCCATGTGTTTCGTCGGGGACATTATGAAGAAATAGCGCCGGAAACTGGTGTGGAGTTGACCGAGGATGTCACCCTTTTTTCGCTGATCAGCGCTTTTAAGCAGGTGCTGGATCGGATGCCCAAGCCAACCTTTCATCACGTGGAGGTCAATCAAATCAGTTTAGAGGAGCAGATCGAATACATTTTAAGCCGTCTGGAAAACGGTAGGCCGATCACTTTTTTTGATTTGGTGGCTCAGCGGCACGATCGAATTGTGCTGGTGGTGACGTTCATTGCGTTATTGGAGCTGATCAAGCGGGGGGAATTGATGGTCAGGCAATCCAAAACATTTGGAGAGATCTGGATAGCGAGGAAGCGTGATAGCGTTTAAGGAACTAAAGCCGATTGTCGAAGCGCTGATCTTTGCCTCTGATACGCCGATTACCGAGCAGCGCATTAAGGGCGTGATTTCGGAGCTGGAAACGACCGATATCGAGGCGATTGTTGCTCAGCTTAATGAAGAATATGATCACCATGGCCATGCCTTCAAGATTGTGCGGCTGGCCGGTGGGTACCAATTTGTCACTCGAAGTGATTATGCCCAATATATTAAGCAATATTATAAAGGCCGCACCCGGGCGCGACTATCGCGGGCTGCATTGGAAACATTGAGTATTATCGCTTTTAAACAGCCGATCAGTCGTCCCGAAATCGACGCCATTCGGGGCGTGAACTCCGATGGTGTGGTGAAAAATTTGCTGGAGCGGAACCTGATTTATATCTCTGGCCGATCCGATCAGATCGGCCATGCGTTGCTTTATAGCACCACTCCTGAATTTCTCCAATATTTCGGCATCAACAGCATTGCGGATCTGCCCCGTCCGCGGGAGATCGAGGAACTGCTTGGAAGCGGGCAGGAGGAACTGCCGCTCTACAGCGATGAGACTGAGGAGAAGGTGGTTGATACGATCGCCAAATTGGATGATACGGCCCTCAGCGATGATGAGACTGAATAGGTATTTAGCTTGGTGCGGGTTGGCGTCGCGGCGAAAATGCGAGGCATTGATTCGCGCTGGCCGTGTGGCCATCGACGGTCAAATCGCCACTTCCTTGAGCACAAACATCGATGAACAGAAACAGATCGTGACGGTCGATGGTCGGCGCATCCAGCCGCCCAAGAAGTTCGTTTATATCGTCATGAATAAACCAGCCGGCTACGTCACGACGGCCCAGGATGAATTGGGCCGCAAAACGGTGATGGAACTGTTGCCAAAGCAGATCCGCGTTTTTCCAGTAGGCCGGTTGGATAAGAATACGCGGGGAGTTCTGCTCTTCACCAATGATGGCGTGCTGGCGTTCCAATTGCTGCATCCCCGGTTTGATGTCGATAAAATCTACCAGGCAGAAATTGATAAGCCGATCAGCGACGATCATGTGCGGCAACTACAAACCGGGGTTCATTTGGAAGATGGAATGACCCATCCATGTCAGGTGAAGTTGCTCACGCGCGCTCGCACCTGCCTCCAGCTCACGCTGCATGAAGGTCGAAAGCGCCAGGTGCGCCGCATGTTGCAGGCGCTGGGATACCAGGTTATATCGTTGATCCGAACACAGTTCGCCTCGATCCAGATTGGGGATTTGAAATCTGGTCACTGGCGCTATCTCACCGATGAGGAGGTGAACACATTAAAGAAGTTAGTGACGGGAAAAAATGGCTGAACAGCAACTCGATGTGATCGCGATCGATGGACCGGCAGGCTCGGGCAAGAGCACGACGGCTCGCCTGGTGGCCGAACGGCTGAAGTTCACGTATTTAGATACTGGAGCGATGTATCGCGCGCTGACCTTGAAGCTGTTAAAGCTGGGTGTGGATGTAACTGATGAAGTCCAACTCACCAAGATCCTATCGGAAACCCGCATCGAGCTGAAACAGCAAGCTGGCCGATGGCAGGTGCTGTTGGATGGTGAAAATGTCACTCGCCAGATTCGGAGCGAGGTCATTTCCCAGGCGGTTCCCATGGTAGCGGCACAAAAGCCGGTTCGCGAATGGATGCTGAAATTTCAGCGTCAAGCTGGCGCGGCCGGCAAGATCGTGGCGGAAGGCCGAGATATTGGAACAGTTGTTTTTCCAGAAGCGCGGCTGAAAATTTTTCTCACCGCTTCCCTGGAGCAACGCGCGCGACGACGCCAGAAAGAGCTGTCACGCCATGACCATCCAGTCGATCTCGCTCACGTCGCCCAGACATTGCAGCAACGCGATGAGGAGGACAGCCATCGTGCCTATGCTCCTTTGCGCCAGGCTGAAGATGCCATTGTGCTGGATACATCGAATTTAACCATCGAGCAGCAGGTCGATTTTGTCGTGGAACAATGGTATCGAAAAATTGGCCGACGGTAGTGGATTTACAATGGGAATTGTGAGCTTCTTTTTGCTATCAATATTCGCAACGCTTCCCTATGGATAGCGGCCGTTGGTCCGCTGGACACCAGAGGGAAACCTTGATGGTTCCAGCGGCGTTGTTTTTTGAAATCAATTTTCAATTCACGATCACAGCAGTGATCATTACGATGAACCATTTACCAAACAGATTCTGCACTGGCAGAATTGCTTAACACAACTCAGGAGGTATAATTAAATGTTATCACAAACCGAGAATCCCACTCAGCCGATTGAAGGCGAAGTGGTGGATCAACAAAAAACTAATCAAGGAGGTGATCCGACGCCAACCAACATTTCGCAGCAAGGCCAGACTGGGCAATCAACACCGACCATTGTGAAATTAGAAGAATTGACCGATGAAAAAGAGTATTCCCATGAAGAGTTCGATCAATTGAGCAAACTCTATGAGGAAACCATTAGCGACTATGTCGAAGGAGAGGTGGTGATGGGCAAGATTCTCTCGGTCGGGGCTCGAGAAGTGACCGTCGATATCGGGTTCAAATCCGAGGGAACGATCCCCATCGAGGAATTTACCAATCCCGAAGAGCTGAAGGTCGGCAGCGATATCGAGGTATATATCGATACCATCGAGGACAGCGAGGGTCGATTAATTCTATCGAAACGGAAGGTTGATTTCATTCACGCCTGGGAGAGAATCCTGGCGTCCTACGAACGCGGAGAAATTATCCAAGGCAAATGTACCCGACGAATCAAAGGAGGGATTGTGGTCGATCTGGGCGGAGTCGACGCCTTTTTGCCTGGCTCGCAGATCGATGTTAAGCCGATCCGAAATTTCGATGCGTATATCGGCCAGACCATGGATTTCAAGGTCGTTAAAGTCAATAATCTGCGCAAGAATATCGTCGTGTCCCACCGCGTGTTGCTGGAAGAGGAGATGAAAGAACAGCGACAAAAGATCCTCGATAACTTGGCTAAAGGTCAAATCCTTGAGGGCACTGTGAAAAATATCACCGATTTCGGTGTGTTCATCGATCTCGGCGGGGTCGATGGCCTGCTTCATATCAATGATCTGTCCTGGGGACGTGTCAGTCACCCGTCTGAAATTGTCTCATACGACGAAACCCTCAAAGTGATGGTGTTAGATTTTAATGAAGAAAAAGATCGCATCTCGCTGGGCCTAAAGCAATTGCAGCCGCATCCATGGGAGAATGTGCCGAGCAAATATCCAGTGGGCAGCGTGGTCAAGGGCAAAGTGGTCAATATTTCGGATTACGGCGCTTTCGTCGAGTTGGAAAAAGGCGTCGAGGGATTAATCCATATCTCCGAGATGTCCTGGACCCAACACATCAAACATCCATCGAAGATCTTAGCGGTAGGCGAGATTGTCGAGGCGAAAGTCTTGAACGTGGATGAAGCCGAAAAGAAGATTTCGCTGGGCTTGAAGCAACTGCAACCCGACCCATGGGATTCATTGGAGCAGAAATATCCGGTTGGGTCTCGCCATGAGGGCAAAGTGCGCAACCTGACCAATTTTGGCGCTTTTGTCGAGCTGGAAGAGGGCATCGATGGATTGATCCATATTTCGGATCTATCGTGGACCAAAAAAGTTCGGCATCCAGGTGAGGTGGTGAAGAAGGGCGACGTGATCGAGGTGGTGGTGCTGAATGTCGATCGGGAGAATCGCCGCATCTCGTTAGGCTACAAGCAGACAAAAGAGAATCCATGGGATAAATTCGAGACCATTTACAAGCCTGGCACAATCGTGAAAGGCCAGATCGTGCGATTGATTGAAAAGGGCGTCATTGTCGAATTGCCCGAGGTAGTCGATGGCTTTGTCCCCATGTCCCATTTGCAAAAAACCAATCTCACCAAACCAGCAGATGGCTACAAGGTCGGGGACGAGCTGGAACTATGTGTGATCGAGTTTAATAAAGAGAACAAGAAGATCGTTCTATCCGAACGAATCGATCACGCATTAAACGTCTTGCGGCAGAAGGAGCAAGGGAAGAAGGTGGAAATCGAAGCGCCAGACGAGCTATTTGTTGAACCTGGCGAGGAGATCCACCCGGACGTCCCTGTGCCCGAAGCACCAGGGCCCAGCAGCGAGGCGCCGGCCGAGGTTCCACCAGTACAATCAACGACTCCCAGCGAGCCACAAGCCTCCACGGTTGAGGAAGTTGGTAAGGACGTGACGGCGAGCGTCGATCAGTCCAAGGCGGCTCGGCGCAAGCGCCAGCCGAAAGCCGAGGCAGTCAGCCAGGCCGCAGATACTGCCGAGCCCAAGCCGAAGGCAACAAAAAAGAACGCCAACAAGAAGGCCAAGTCCCCAACTCCTGAGCCGGCCGAGACTGAGAAAGCGGATCCGGCCGAGGAAAAAGCTGAGTCATCCGCTGGCGAATAGCGAGGCGATGATCTGGAACAAGATTGATCGGAAGAAAAATTCCCACCAGGATATTGGCTGGTGGGATTTTTTTTGACTGCAATTGAATCTGATCCAAGATGCGCAAGACAGAAGCAATGGCGCCAGCAGCCCTTCATTGCGTCACAAGATTCTGAATGATCGCTTATTGCTGGCAATCTTCATGATAATTCGCTTTGTGTGACTTTTCCCTTACGATGCCATTATTCAATTTTGTTCCGCCATCATAGAGCACATAATTCAATGCTCGATGGGGTTATTGCATGGAAACGGCAAAGGTGGGAGATTCTTCCTCCAGACGATAGCACTCACGTGTTTCAGTTGCAAAATTCGGAATCCAATGAGGCTGTGTCATTTTGTCCACTTACCTATGGATGCACGTGGTCAGGTTGCGTGCTGCCGCTTTCATTTTCCAAGTTCTCGCGGGCACGCATTCCCTTGACCTCTTGCCTCGCGGGCTTTTCTTTCGGTCGCTTCATCAGGAGGAACGATAGCAAGTCCCGATTGAAGCCTATATCAGCCAGCTTCATGGATCTAAGGGGATGTTTCCGCTCATCTGAAATAGTAGTCATTGGATTGCGAGTTGAAAAAAAAAGCGAGAAATCGGGCTTGACTTTTGATGAGGCATTTGCTATTTTTTCATTGAACATTCATTGTCAAAGAAAAGGAATTTCTATGAAGATCCTGTCAATTTGGCTGGGGATCGGTTTAATCGTAATGGTAAGCCTGGGCGATCGTTCTAATGCCGGATCTGGCAGAATTGGGACCAGTGATCGTCCATTGGCTGCCAAACCTGGATGGCAGAAAAAAGATGTGGGATTCGCTGGTTGCTCTGAAGTCTTTCACTATCCATCCCAAATAAAAAATGGTGCTTCATGGGAAGCAAGGGTTGGTCATTTGGCCAGCCTGATCGGTAGCATCGAAACTGGCGAGACCCACGGTGCCGAGCATCTGCCCAGCGGACAGCGTTTCGAATCAAATCAGTGGCAGATCGATGAGATGCTGCTTCGGGCGGATTCGCTTTTGCGCCATGCTCAATTCGATGCAGCGCGAAAAATCTATCAGGGGGCTTTGAAGATTGAACCCAACTCGCTTCCCGCCCGAATAGGTCTGGGCCGAGTTGCCATGGCGCAGGAGAAATGGGCTGATGCAAACGAGCAATTCCTGAAAATCCTCTCAGATGAACCAGAGAACAAAGACGCCCACTATTACAGCGCCATCTGCTATCGCGAGACCGGCAAATTCAAGGTCCTGTTGCTGCGCAAGCTGGATTGGGACAAATCGAAAAAGCACTTTGAATGGATCCTCGCTCGCGACTCGTTGTTCAAAGATGTGGTATTTCAATGGGCAGTGCTGCATCGGTATCAAGAAAAATACCAGACAGCGGTTCAGCTTGGCCATCGACAGATCCAGCTCCGGCCCGAACTCGTTGAGCCCCAGGTCAAAATATTTCGTTTCTACCGCTACTTGATTTCGCACCTCCCCGGACCAGCGGCGCTTGCCTGGTTGCATCAGCAGCCATGGGATCACGCGCGCTTCGCGATCGGTGAACTCTATCGTCGGGCCGGCCAACTGGCCCAAGCCGATTCGATCTTTGCCTCCCTGCTGCAATCACCGCTATCCATGTCGCGTCAGCCGATCTATCTTTCGCTGGCAAAAATTCATTACCAGCAAAACGAACCAGACATCGGACAACGATTTTATTGGCAGGCGGTCGATGCCATCCAAAACGATGTCGATGCTGAGCTGGTCTTTGAGGATTTGAAATATATCCTGAGCGACCAGGAGTTAGAACGGTTTCGTTCATTGAGCGCGATCCCCCAAAAGATCGAGTTTTTCAGGGCGCTGTGGCGCCAGCGTGATCCGACACCGGCAGCCAGCATCAATTATCGGCTGGCCGAACATTATCGCCGACTGTTGTATGCGGAACAGCACTACGAGTTTGATGGCTTTCGAACCTGGTTTAATAGTCCCGATAAGCTTGGCTATTTGAATTTCCCCCAAGTGTATCAGCTCAATGAGGAATTTCATGATAAGGGATTGATCTATATCCGGCATGGCCAATATGATGATTGGGCGATGACCGCTGGCGAGGATGTCCCAGGAAATGAGACGTGGGTCTATTATCCCACAGCAACCAGCCCCAAAATGGTGTTTCATTTTATTCTGGAAAACACCCCAGGCCTGTGGCGGTTCACCCCCATCATCACTGAGCTTAACCTGTTAGAAGATCGGGTGCAATTCGGCCATATCTACTATCGCTTGCTTCAATCCGACCCACTGGAACAGCCAGCCTTGATCAATGAAATGGCCCGGGAAAGCCAGCAGTCCGTCTTCATCGGGCTTTCAACCGATCGCCATAGCTGGGATAAGGCGATCAAGCCATTGGAGGTTGCGTTCATGCTGAGCAGTTTTCGAGGGGATTCTGGCAGGACTGCGGTAGAGATCTACAATGCCTTTTCGCTTTCTCCGCTGATCGAATCGAGCAAAGTCGAACCGCAGCAAGTTGTGCTGGAAAAAGGAATCATGTTCCACAATCGCGCGTGGCAGGAGATCGAACACTGGCACGAGGCCAGCCCAGTGACCGTGACAAAGCAAGGATATTATGTCGATCTGCATCGATTCGAAGTGCCGCCAGACTCGTATCATGTGGCATTCTTTCTTCGGCCGGAGCAAAACGATTTTTTGGGAGGCTGGAAAATTGATACTGCGATACCAGATTACCGCGCTGCTCGGTTGGCGCTCAGCGATATCCAATTGGCCACCACCATTGCCCCGGCCGACCAGCCAGGGAAATTCGTGAAACATGGGCTTCTGGTCGTGCCCAATCCCATGCGGCGCTTTGAATTGAATAAGCCAGTGTACATTTACTTCGAGGTTTACCACCTAACCCCCAATGGTGAAGGCAAAACGTCGTTCTCTATTGAATATAAGCTCACGTTGAAAAAGCGAGGTAAAAAAGGCCTGGCTGGCTTTTGGAGCCGGGAGGGAAAATCTTCAATCGCCACGCAGATAGAACGAGAGGGCAAAGGAGAAATGTCGGTGGAATATTTGGCGATCGATGTGAGCCAATTGAAAGCCGGCGATTACGAGCTCGAGGTGACAGTGACCGATCGCCACACTCGGTCGAGCGCGCGAAAAACCCGAGCCATCCTACTACATGAGCGAAAATAAAGCAGCGATCATCTTCCGTGGGCAAAGAATTATCATGGTGCGTCTTGCTTTGATTTGAATCAAATAATTCATAGTCACACAGACACAGAGAACACAGAGGATGATGTGTGAAAATTGCATCAAATTTTTTGGGTCTTGCATCACATGATTTGGCGGGTTCAAAATCAGTGTTCCTCTGTGACCTCTGCGCCTCTGTGGCAAAGTTCATGAGTAGTCCAGGTTAAAAATCAACCTGAAATTCTAAAACGGGAGGATTGTCAATAATTGCCAATGAAACACACGAAAAAACGCTAAAGGCACTTTTTATTCGTGTCACCCAGTATATTCCATGGGCAAAGAATTATCATTTTCAATCTCATTATCCATTTTAAAAATTTAGGTATCATTTCATAAATTATCATGGGCCTTAAGAACCTTTAAATCGAAAAACAAAATCCTGATGAATTCACGCCTCTCTCTTTGCCACCCATCATCACCAAGAAAAATAGTTCCGTCTGATGTTCGCCCTCCGAGAAATTATGAAATGATGCATAAAGATTGCATTTAGGATTTGATCCAGTCACATGGGCGATAGAAAATCTCATTCCCCTTAATTACAAGGCCGAGCCAAGATTGCACAAGCCCTATTCGCTGATCACGAATACGATCCTAGAGAAAAACAAATGAAAAAGGCTTAGCATAGATGGATCATCGTTGACGACAAAAGGTGATAGGGCCTGATGGCTTGGATCTATGAAAATAATCTTTGATCATTTACGGTTTTGAGAAACCCCCTGCAGCACAATAAGCCAGATTGATAGTTTCTCGCTTGGAATAATCCTCAGGAAGGGATCAAAATGAAAAGCATTTAATCCTCATGCAAAAAAGATGAAATGGCGTGGTGGGCGAGCCAGGGCGTTCGCTGAATTTAATTTTCCCCTGAAGTCCCTTTAGAGATTATCAAATTGAATGATGATTTTTCCATCAAATCGCCTTATTTCGCCTCAAATATTTTTCGATCTTCACTGGGACGTATACGGCCAGGGTGAGGCCAATGCAGATGGCCAGATCCACAGGAGCAAGTGGTTTTACATTGAAAAAGAGATTTAACGCTGGCAGGTAAATTGCTGCCAATTGCAGCCCCACTACGGCAACGATCATCAACCACATGGTCGGATTCGAGCGAACGTCCAACGACAGAATCTTATCTTTGTTCATGGAGCGAGATCCCAGCGCCTGCCCGGTTTGAAGAAATGCCAACACCGTAAATATCATGGTTTGCCAGGTGTTGTCCTCTGGATGAAGCGGATCATAATAGATGTACCCCACGGCCAAGGTGATCAAGCCGATCAGCATCCCCACCCAGATCACATGAAAGCCAAGGCCTTCACTGAAAAAATGGGCTTTGGGTTTGCGTGGGGGACGTTTCATGGTGTTGCTCTCGGCCGGCTCCAACCCCAAGCCCAGGCCAAGCAAGCCGTCGGTCAGGAGGTTTAACCATAGCAATTGCAGCGGCAACAAGGCGACCGCCACCCCAAGCAACGGCATGAACAGCATCACCAGCACCTTGCCCAGATTCCCAGCGATGGAGAATTTCACAAAGCGACGGATATTATCGTAAATGACACGCCCTTCTTCAACAGCAGCGACAATGGTAGCGAAATTATCATCCAATAGGATCATGTCGGAAGCCTGCTTTGTTACATCGGTGCCACAAATTCCCATGGCAACGCCGATATCTGCCTGCTTCAAGGCTGGGGAATCGTTCACCCCGTCCCCGGTCATGGCCACGATGTGACCCTGTCGCTGCAACGCCCGAACGATGCGCAACTTGTGCTCTGGAGACACACGCGCAAAAATGGCGGTTTCATTGATGACGTTAGTCAGTTGCTCATCCGTCATCGAATTAAGTTCTTGCCCGGTGACGACGTGGCCGTTGTTCGAAATACCCAACTCATTGGCGATGAACCGAGCCGTGAGCGGATGATCCCCAGTGATCATGATTGGCCGAATACCAGCTTCTCTGCAGGTTTGAACCGCATTCTTCACTTCTGGCCGCGGCGGATCGACCATACCAATCAGCCCAATGAAGGTCAGGTCCTGTTCCAAGCGAGCCATCTCCCGTTTCTCGGGCAGTTGATCGAGCCATTTGGTGGCAAAGCCCAGGACTCTCATCCCTTGCTCTGCCATCTTTTGATTCGCCTGATGAACTCGCTCGCGCCAATAGTCATTTAGGGGAACCTCTTGATCATCCACCCATACCTTGCTGCAAATGTCGAGCAGGCTATCGAACGCTCCTTTGGTAATGGATAGCATCGGAAGGCCATTGGAGCGAACGAACCTGATTGGATCTGGCAATTCCGCATCATCGTCCGGAATTCGGTGTACCGTGGTCATTCGCTTCCGAATTGAATCAAAAGGCAGTTCGGCGATGCGGGGCATGAGCTTCAGCAGTTTTGTTTGGTTGATATCGACTTTCGAGGCAGCTACCAACAAAGCCCCTTCCGTGGGATCACCAATAAATTGGACGTGACCCGTCTGTGGATCGGGTCGCAAGGTGGCGTCGTTGCACAATGCTCCGCCAAGAAGCACCATGCAGACAGATTTGGGCTTGCCGTTGAACAGCTTTTCCCGACAAATAGAGCTTTCATCCGCAGACGGGAGCCCCATATCAGCGTTATTTATCACTTCTCCTAAAGCGATTGAGTGACCGGCCACATCGATTACCTCCACCCGCATGCGGTTTTCGGTCAAGGTACCAGTTTTATCGGAACAAATTACGGTCACCGACCCAAGAGTTTCGACCGCTGGCAGCCTTCGAATCAATGCCCGGCGTCGCAACATGCGTTGCGCGCCCAGGGCTAAAGTGACAGTGACGACGGCGGGAAGCCCCTCTGGTACAACGGCGACCGCCACGCTCACGGCGGTGAGAAACATGTCGCTGATGGTCCCCCCGCTCAACAGGCCGATGATCATGACCACAACGGCCACAGAAATCCCCAGCACCGCCATTAACTTGCCGACCTGATTGAGCCGGCGCTGGAGCGGCGTAGTCACCGACTCAACTTGCTGGATAAGCGTGGCAATTTTGCCCAGTTCCGTCTGCATTCCGGTCGCCACCACAACGCCTTTGCCATGGCCATAGGTTACCTGGGTGCCCATGAAACCCAAATTTTTTCGGTCTCCCAGCGGCAAATTCAGCGCCTGCAGCGCGTCGATATCCTTTTCCACGGATTCCGATTCTCCAGTCAGAATCGATTCCTGTACTTGCAGATTGACCGCTTCAATCAGTCGTAAATCGGCTGGGATCAAGTTGCCAGCTTCTAAATGAACAATATCTCCCGGCACCAATTCGCGAGCGGAAATCTCATTCAACTGTCCCTCCCGCTGCACCCGAACCAGGGGAATGCTCAGTTTCTTCAGGGCTTCCAGGGCTTTTTCAGCACGATATTCCTGAATAAAACTCAAAAATGCGAACAAAAATACAATTGCCAGGATCGCAGCCGTTTCGGTTGGCTTCCCTAAAAAGCCAGATATTAAGGCCGCGATCATCAAGATGATCACCAGGGTGCTACCAAATTGCTGCAAGAAAATGACGATTGGCTTCTTGCGGCCGTGTTCAATGAGCTCATTGAACCCATACTGCTTCTGACGCTGATTTGCCTCAGCCTCGCTTAACCCGCTGACGGGATCAGTACGCCAGTGCTTTAACACCTGCTGCACCGTTTGAGTGTGCCAGCTATTCGTTGGGTGATTCATTTTGGATTCCTCTCTGTCCACAGCTTTTATAGATGATATCATCCCACAAAAAGTTCCCCCACTTCTGGTTTATGCCAGAGCAACGAGTTTTGAACCCGCTCGTGTCACCCGATATTCCATAATTTGAGTGACGGATCGGGACCCCTCTCTTTTGATGGGGTCTGATGGTGCGCAAATTTGACAGATAAAACGCTGAAACAAAAAATATTCTTTAAACCATCCCTCAAATGGATCATAAATAAAATGAGCAACGATGACTAAACCATGGCAACTTTAAGAATGGTTCAGGGTCGTTGCTAAACATCATTGGCTATTCGAGATGGCTGAGATAGCGCCTGGTAAAGACCATTTCCATCGGCAAATTTTTCTGGTCTTTTTCTGGCTGGTCAGGCAAGGTGCCCAGCAGATGAGATGGAGAAGCAGCCGTAATTGCCAGAGCCATGGCGTCCAAGATATCATCTCGGGCCACGTCCTTGCGCCGAAACGACTGCTGGGCTGCTCGAAATGTCGATTCCACGAATGGATTCAAAGCTTGCAAAATTCCCAATCGCTCCACTATCCCCGCCTCTGTCTTTTTATTATGAGCCATGGCGTTTCCTCCAGCTAACGCCCAGAAACAGATTTCTGGATGCGATTCACGGATCACCGCCCTGCTGCGTGGATCATTGTCCATTAGCCGATCCACTTGTCTGATCTTATCGATGATATTCCAAGTTTGAATCGATAGCTTTCGGCCCAAGGTCTGATAATTCATAAACGAAGCGCGCTCATAATCGATTTCGTTGATGGCTGATCGCGCTGGCGCAGGGAACACGCTGGCGCCTCGTCGGCCTAAAAGCTTTCGAGCAGCCACATCGCAGCTTCGGTTCCTCCAATCGGGGAGGCCAATCGGGATATCGATGAGGATCAATGGCACCGCTTGAAATTCAGCCCACATCTGCTCGATCGATTCAAACATGCGATAATAAAGCTGGCTGTCCTCAGCAATGGCAATGGCGAACCAGCCACCGGAGCATCCATCTACTCCAACATAAGTATTCATACCGCTGATTTGTTTTTATGATAGATCATGATGATCCCTGATCCTACGCATCCCGCAATCAGGGGCGCTTCCTTATCCGAATCCAAATAGTAAAACCAGAACCACCGCAGTTTATTGTTATCATCCGGATTCAGGGATAACCGAATTTTAGCCATTTTTTTTTAAAAAGTCAAGGAATTATTTGCCAAATGGGAACACCGGATCGTTGGGTTCCAATACCGCATCGGACCGCTGATTTTGCACCTTCAAGCTTTTTCCCAATAGATCATGAGAAATTGAACGGATTGACCTTATCGTTCAGTGTGACCATGATGCGATTTTATGAATTGCGAGATTCAACAACGATTTTTGATCGAAGAGTGCCTGACGTCGCTTGTCCAATTAACGAATTCAGTATCTCTGCCATGGAATCAGAGCATAGCGATCGTCGACACAAGCATCCACTCAAGGTTCGAAGCATAGCAGATTTGGCTCACGAGACGCCCCACCGCTGGGAAGAGACATATCTGACCACCATGATGATGCTAAAAGCCATGACACCGACTAACACAATTCCCCAGAGCCAGCGACCGAGAATGAAATTGCCGATTCCCAGCAGGGCGCAAAGCACGGCCATCATCGCAAACAGGGCCCCAACGATGTTCTGATGGGTAAAGAGTGATGCTGCGCTCGATTCTCGAGGCAATTTGGCCGCCACGCGTTTCCACCCAGGTCCCCCGGGTTGAACCCGACGATAAAACTCGAGCAGTGTTGCCTCATCCACGGCTGGTGTCAACAAGGTGACAGTGAGCCACACAACGAGTGAGATGGGCACGGTATAAATGAGCGTCCAGGGAAATTTTTTTTCGGGCAGCGCACAGCACACCACGATAGCGATAGCCACGACGGCCATGAAGATGATGAAGATGGATGATTTCAGATGTTGGCTCCGCCACTGAGGCTGGTTCAGCCCCCAAATCAGCAGGGCTGCCAGGCTCAGCAAAATGATGGCCAGGAGGCTTGCTCGCAAAATCGCTTCTGATCGGATAAATAAGATGAGACCGACGACACCGATAATGGACGCAATCGCTGAAATTTCGGACCAGGCATTTATGCGCCACCAATACCAGCGAACGATATAGACGATCCCGATGCCGGCATTGATGGCCGAAAACAACAACCAGCCCAAAAAGATATCGTTCATCAAAAATGAGATGGCACCTCCCAATATGGCCATGAGGATGGTCGTGATGATTGAGACCGTCACATAATGTCGCTCCCCAGCATTTTTGCGAACGAATGGTCGGTAAAAGTCATTGATCAGGTAAGATGCTCCCCAGTTGATCTGGGTGGAGATCGTCGACATAAACGCTGCCAAGAACGAAGCAAGCATAAGTCCCAGCAAGCCGGGCTTGAGAAAGGTCAGCATGACGGCAATATAGCCCAATTCTGGATCAGGCTCCAGCTTGCCAGAGATGGGATTTTTAGCTGCGATACCAGGGAAATAGATGGCAGCCACCATACCAACGATGATCCACGGCCAAGGCCGCAGACAAAAATGGGCGATATTGAACCAGAGGTAACCCAGGAACGAGTGCTTCTCGTTCTTGGCAGCAATCATTCGTTGAGCGAAATATGCCCCACCATCCGTGTTGCCCACGGTCCACCACAGCAATAAAATATACAGCAGAAATATGGTGAATGCTTGATTCGGAGCCTCCACCGAAGGGATGATCGATAGCATCGATTCAGCGCGCTGACCGCCGTATAGCTCTGGTAACCTGCTGAGGATGTTCCCTATCCCTCCAACCGCATGAACGGAGACGACTGCCAGAACGACGGCCATTGCCATTGCGAAAAAGAACTGAAAAAAGTCAGCTGCCATTACGCCCCAGAGTCCGGAGATCGAACAATAAGCCCCGGTTATAAGGATGCAGATCATCACCGCCCAAAATTTGGGAAGATGAAAGGTCAATCCCATAATTTTGGTCATTGATAAATTAACCCATCCCATAATAAGACAATTGTAGGGCAGCGCAAAATAGATCGCCCGAAAGCAGCGGAGTATTTTGGCTGGGCGACCTGAATAGCGGAGCTCAACCAATTCTGTGTCGGTCAAAATTTGAGCGCGGCGCCAAAGCCGGGCGAAAAAATAGACTCCAAGCACGAACATGGGAATTTGCGACCACCAGAACCAATTGCCCCAAATACCTTGCTTCACCACCAGGCCGCTGATTGCGAGGGGAGTATCGGCGGCAAACGTCGTGGCCACCATGGATGTCCCCACCAGCCACCAGCTCGATCCCTGACCCGAAGCGAAATATTCACGGAGATTCTTGGTGCCTCGCCGACTGAAGTAAATTCCGATTCCAATGGTGATCGCGATGAACAGAATAATGAAACACCAATCGATCATAGTTAATTGGCTATTAAGCGCATATTCCACTGGCTCTACATTCATTCCGCGACCTCGTTCTCATTTGGGAAAAGCAAGGGGAATTATCGTTTCCATCGAAAGAGCAAAATTTCGCTATCGGCCTGAAGGGCGAATCACTGCAAACAGTCATCTGGCAGCGGATGGATCTGCCAATCAAAAGCAAAGCGGAAATCTGGCCACTTTATCCGTGAGGAGGCGCTGTTGAATCGGTGCGCGAAGCCAGAGCCTTGGACTAAGATGCTTGAATTTGAAACCGAAATTCATCGGGCTGCCACAATCCAGCCACGTGGAAGGCGGTATTATTTCTTTTTTCCAAATTCCGGATCAATCGGCAACAGCTTGACAATGACGAAGCCAGGGATCGTGCAAACCATCACCCAGATGAAAAATTTCTCATAGCCGATGATCTCCTGGAGCCAGCCACTGAACATACCTGGTAGCATCATGCCCAGCGCCATAAAACCAGTGGAGATCGCAAAATGGGCAGTTTTATATTTGCCTTCAGAAATATAGATCATATAGAGCGTATAAGCCGTGAAGCCGAACCCATAGCCCAATTGTTCGATCCCAACACAGAGGTTAATGATCCAGTAGTTATCTGGCTGAGCGTGGGCCATGTAGACATAAACCAGGTCAGGAATATTGATGGCAATCACCATGAGCCAGATCCACTTTTTGAGGCCGTCTCGGGCAGCCAGGAAACCACCGATCAAACCGCCTATTGTGAGCATGATCAAACCTACCGTGCCATACACAAATCCGATCTGGCCGGTGGTCAGCGCGATCCCACCAGCTTCCTGTCGATCCAATAAAAATGGGGAGGCTAATTTCACTAACTGGGCCTCGGCCAAGCGATAAAGCAACAGAAACGTCAGTCCTAATCCAATATGCTCTTTTTTGAAAAACGAGACGAGTGGATCGGCAAAGCTTTTGAAAAACGCTTTCAAGTTGGGCACGCTGCGCGGCACATCTTCTTGGGGATAGGGCAGGATAATGCGATGATAGGTAGCGAATACAATGAACAGCCCAGCTAAAAAGAGAAAGGTGATGGTCCAAGAAAGAGGGACATTTCCAGCACGGGTAACGAATTTGGCCGTTCCAGGATGTTTGAGTTTAGCATCCAATTGAATAGCGGCCATTACTGGCTTATTCCAGTTTGCGGCCGTAAACTCGAAACGGCTCCCTTCCACCAGTGAGATATTTTTATCCCCGGACTCTCGACCAAATGTGACCACGATCTTTTTATTGGGAGGGGGCTGATCGGATAAATAAAGATAGACTGCCGCGAAGTTACCAGTATCCGGCGCTTGTTGGGTTACCGCAGGCTTGATGTTGAAAATTTTTCTTATGGCCTGTTTTAAGGGAACGCTCACATACTGCTGCCACCACGAGGGCTTTTTTTCTTGTTGAACCGGCACATCAATTTTCTGCCCCTGGCGAGCATTCCATTCCCGAACGTAAGCTAAGAACTGATGGAATTGTTGTTTATCGGTGGTGCCCAGCGGTATTGTCAATTGGGCGGGCGCCACCACCACTCGAAGATTTCCGGGCTGCGGTACAACGGTTAAGCTCTCGGGCGAAAACCACCCTGGGCTTGTCTCGGCTGGCTGAACCGCAGCGACTGGGACAGTTACCGGAGGGAGTCCTGAATGGCTTTCGACATATCCAGCCATAATCACCAATAATCCCTGGCCGGTCAACATGGCAAAGCGATAAAATGTGCTGCGAACCCCGACAAACCAGGCCTGATCGTGCTGATTCAAACCCAGCATATAAAAACCATCGGCGGCAATATCATGCGTCGCCGAGCTGAACGCTAAGAGCCAAAAAAATGCCAGGGTAAATTGGAAAAAATTCGGAACTGGGATAGTGAGGGCAACACTCGCCAAACCAGCACCGATCAGCAACTGCATCGTTGGAATCCAAAACCGTTTCGTCTTAAGCAAATCGACCAGTGGGCTCCATAAAGGCTTGATCACCCAAGGCAGATAAAGCCAACTGGTGTAAAGCGCAATATCCGTGTTTGATATGCCCATGCGCTTATACATGATCACAGATACAGTCATCACGACAATATAGGGGATCCCTTCAGCAAAGTATAAGCTGGGGACCCAATACCAAGGAGAGATGGATTTGTTTGATCGTTGAAGCACTGATCGTGCCATTGAGTAGGTCTCCATGTTGTTTTTCGTTGGTCAGATCGAGGCCAAATGGTTAATAAGAAAAGACCACCCCTTTGGTGTTTGTTGACTATAAGATAAACCAGCAAAACGAGGACGATATCCCAATTCGTTTTGAGCCGTCTCAATTTGTCCGGCATGAATCATTCAATCAAGCAAATTTGAAAGTTGCGCTCTAATATAAACGATCTTGGTATATTTTGCAAGCAAAATATCGCCTGCTTTCTATTTGACGAAGAGATCATGGCTTTCTCAACAAGGAGGGGTCACCGGGCAAATAAAATCAAATGGCGATACGACGATCCAATTTGCTCGCCAATTGGGATGAATGAAAAGTTACCAATGCGGCAGGCTCAACCAGCGTAGCCTGTCCGAATGCCAGGGAAGTATCGAAAAGCAAAATCGGCTGGCCGATGCTGCGGCTTTTATTAAAGAAGAACTAATGCCATGCATGTCTGGGATGGTCATTTTTCTCCTGTAATTGGCGAAAATTGAGAGTACCATTCCACCTTACAGGCACATAGAGGGCAGTAGCGGTTGAATATTAGGCATAAAAAAGGGTATAGCTCCGCTTTGCTACACCCTTGCAAGCAATCTCCAGCCAGATGAAAAGCGTTGGTAAGCAGTGCCGTCCTGTGAACGAAGTTTCGCTGGCGGAATGAATCAAGATTGATGGCGTTCGTTTTTCAAGATCAAAATTTCATCTCGAATTTTTGCCGCGTCCTCAAAGCGTTCTTCGCGGACCGCCTTTTGAAGTTTGATATTCAGCTCTTCCATGAGATCCACATCGCTGGTCGGTCGGTCATAACTATCCTCACCAAATTGTGGCTCTGGAAGTTGCTCCAAAATCGCTGCCCGTTTCATCACGCTCTCTTCGACAAAAATGGGCGCTTGAACGCGGAGGGCAAGCGCAATAGCGTCGCTGGGCCGAGCATCGATCTCCTTCACCGTGCCGTTGGTTTTCACGCTGATCGCGGCATAATAGGTGTTCTCCCGAAGGTCGTTCACAACAATGCGCGTCACAAATGCTTTAATTGAATCCAGAATATTCTTGATGAGGTCATGGGTGAGAGGACGGGGCGGGCTGATTTTTTCCAGTTGAAGCGCGATCGCCTGAGCTTCATTCGAACCCACCACAATGGGAAGCCAGCGATTATGAATATCATCTTTAAGGATCACAACAAACCGATTGCTTGATGTGTCCAGGGTAACTCGATCGACTCTTACTGCTACCAACATCTTTTTAAACCTCCTCTCCTTAACAGAGATTGTTGAAAGTTATGCTGTGGTGAGCCACTATCGTTTTATTTGACCCGTTTCTTTGGTTATTATATAAAATTTATTAACAACTGTCAAGTAAAATTTTAAAAATATTCAAGCCCAACCTCATCGAAGTCCCCTGCAATATCCTGATTGAAATACTAAACTGAAATTGTCCGCACTTGGCTTCCAGATTGATCATGGGCATTTTGAGTTGCCCATTGCTGTGAATCAATACTGAAAAGTTAGCCGCTTTGCGGAAGCGATGACCCCAATAAATGCGACGTACGATAGTCATTTTATTTTAGCCCATTGCAGCGAAATAATTCTCGTTTCAAAGTTGGAATAATGGGCTGACTTGTCTTGCCCGTTCATCCAAGTATCTCAATTTAAATTTGAATCAATTGCAGCTTTCAAAAAGATGCTGAATTTTTCAATACAAATTAGCTCGCCAGCTCCGTGTCATGGCCGAGGCATCCAAAGCTATGAAATGAAAGCTTTCGATTCATCTGACAGTCAGCCGACAGATCAGAATGACGTGCTTCGTATTTTCAGAAGGGCCAATGGGCATCATGCCAAAAAATATCAAAGATCATTTAATTCGAAATGACTATTTTTGCCTTGGGCCCTCTACTGGGCAAATTTATAATAGGGCTTCTTCATCGCTAAATTTCCGCAAGCCAGAAAAGTGAAATTCCTGCCTTCGCTATAGCGGAGCCTGCATCAGCGCATGATGATCGATCAATTTCAGCAAAGTTGGAGTAACGTCAATTAAAGATTCGCAATTATCAAGCAATTCCTGCCTGAATTTCCCCCATGCCATCAAGGGCACAGGATGAGTGGTATGGGTTTTAATAGAAATATCCTCAACATTTCCATGATCGCTGGTGACCAGCAGCAAGGTATCGGATAAATCAATTTGGGTAATGAGTGTGAAGACAAATCGCTCCAATTGGACCAAAACGTGGGTGGCCAATTCCATATTTTGGCCGTGTCCGACCCAATCCGTGATGAAATATTCATAAAGACAGAAGTCATAGTGCTGGCTGGCCTGGGCTAAAATCATGGCAGCTTGTTCAGCCGTAAACAGCGGGACATCAAAGCCCATTTTTTTGAGTTCAAAATTGGTGAAATCATGATAAATAGCTTGTTTGGCCAGCAAATGATCTAGATCGAAAAAAGGAAGCCCTGCCTGCCAATTAGCGATACTAGTGACAGAGAGAAATGGGAGCAAGGCCTCTGGTCCTCGTTCAAAGAAAATGGGGCGATACACGTTAATAAATGCTGGGCGCTTGCCCCTGGATTTCAGCTTTTGATGGATAGAATGCGCTGCAACCAAGTCCCGTAATGGGGGATTAGGAAAACCACTCAGGTGTCGGTTTAACAATTTGGCTGCATTTTGGCCGGTAAAAAGTGCCGCCTGACCCGTGGCGCTTTGCGGTATGCCTGGAATCCCCAACTGAGCATCAATGGGCTTGCATAGTCCATCAAAGAGCAATGGCTTGGTGAATCGATCAGTTAAAAAACAATTAAACAATTGGATTGACGGCTGGGCACACGGGTTCGACTCCCTACGATTTTCGCCGATCCCCAAGCCGTCAATGAAAACAAAAATGATTCTCACCGAGCTATCCCTTCGTGACAATTCCAAAACTGAATCATCTGGCTAATTTTATGACATAACAAAAGCCAGCGAATTTTTTATCTTCTTGCGCCGCTAATACGGCCCATCTCGTCTAGCATCCTTTCTGATGATATGATATAGCTAATAACATTTGATTTTTAGATCACCTTTATTATTGAATTTAATCGATTACCGCCAATGGCATTGGCCATTTTCCCTGGGCAGATGTGAAGTCCGCGATCCAGGTTGGAATCCAATGAAATTTGTTCCATCAGCCGGGCGGACAGAGGCGAATTCTCTTTCGCGATCGGCCCTGCCCTTAGGAAAGGGAGGATCGCATTTTATCAGCATCTGTGATGACAGGGATCCTGATAGAAACGATGCCCTTCAGCAATTGGAAAATCGCTATGGTTTAGTAGATTCGGATGATCTTTGATCCTCGGTAATAGTGCTGTAAGATCGAGCGATAATCAAATCCCTTCCATGCCATCACGCCTGCGCCGGTTTGGCACATGCCAACGCCGTGCCCCCAGCCTGCGCCTTTTAAAATGAAATCATTTCCTTGGCGGTCGACCACAAAGCACGAGCTGTAAAGATAATTCGGAGATATGGCGTTCCTGATTTGAAGCTCTTTTTCAACCACGATTGATTTTAAGGTGCCGCGGAGTTCAACTTTTTTTAGGCGACCGGAAACCCCGCGCTCCAACGGCACAATCTCATTGAGCAGGCCAATATTCTGGCCAGTTTTTTGGGCGATGATCTGACTTAACTCTGGCCTTGAATAGCGTTCTGTCCAGCGAAAATATTTTTTGGTATAATTGAGTGCCTCGGGAACAGGAAGTTGAATGGTATTACAAAACACATCGGGACTACTTTCAATCCAGCGCCGCACATTCGATTCGTCAGACAGGTTGACGATGGATCCGGGGCTGACCGATTTGGCATCAAGTCGCCCACGCAGATAAGGCTGTGGGGTGTTTCCCCAGACATCTTCATTGTTCTCTGAATGGCCGCCGCAGACAGCGGCATAACGGGTATCGCAAATTTGATCGTCAAAGATCAGAACCTGGCCTCGGGTTTGCATCACCGCTTCGGTCACTGATTCTGCCTCATGCTCGACCCCTCCATAGACATGGCAATGGACTTCATCGCACAAATCAAACGGCGCCATACGATGCAATTTGTCCAGCCAAGCAATGGTATAGCCTCGAGCGGTAACCGCTTGTGCTTTTAAGGCTTCGAGCGGAAATTCTGGGTTCATTTCTGAGCCGACCACACCGCGCAGGTATAATTCGATAGGAAGTTGATTGACAACCGTGAGCCCTCCAAATTGATCGATCCAGAACTCGAGATGATAGCGATAGGTCCGTTGTTGCTCACGTTCAAAATGAAAATCCTTCCCTGATACCGTGGTGAGCTTAAACAATTTCCCCATGACACGAATCATTGTCGCCGATTCAACGCGCATTCCCGTGGACTCATTGGTCAATATGATTCTGCCCGCTGGTCGGGCATCAAAGAATGGTAGGATCGTGGTGGAGAATTGCGGTTGGATTTGCTTTTGAAATTGACGCGCCTCAGCTTCCGAATTAAAAATAGGCTTTAGCAGCACTTGATAATATGGTATGGTTAATAATTGCCCATTTCGGAAGGCTCTTTTTTTTATTTGTTTGATCTTGCTGGAAAATCCCGCTTGCTCTAAAGTTGCGGCCAATTGCCTGGCATGAACAGGTTCATCGGTCTCACGATAAAGCAACCGATAGCTCAACGGTGCCGGTGCTGCGTTCTGAAGTGTTACCCGCCAGCGCTTGCCCGAAACCGATTCTGCTAACAATCTCTCATCGCCATCAAAGATATCCACGTTGCTATCTGTTTCAAACTCGAGCGACGTCAAGTTTTCAGCGATACCGATTCGGACATTAGGCCCGAGCTCGGAGATCGGTGCGGGTGGGAGAGGGATATACGCGCATCTGCTGATCATGAATATTAGCGCAATGACGAGTGGAGGCAATTTCTTCACTACATTTCTCCAGAGTTGATGATGAAGGGAGTTGCGGTAATTTCGATTGAATACCATTCTGCACTTTAATAATAGAGCAAAATGAGGAAAAAATCAAGTGAAAAGTTATCCACTGTACGCTATTCCAGTTTGCCCCTACAATTGATGATGCTAAATTCACCTATTTTTATTTGGCATAAATTTGATTAAGGGGGATTGATCGAAAACCGTCGTCACACTATGAACTGAGTTGGTCATCTCATTGATCACGAGAGGCAGATGATTGGGCCTAAGCGTGGAAAAAGATATTGAATGAATTCATAGCTCCAAATGAACTTTCCCGTTTGGGTTTGAATTTTCTATGGGTAGCTGCATAGCTGAGTTCAATTTGGACCAGGAGATTCTGCACGGATTGGCTTAAAGAAAAGGGAAGAGAAAAAAATAGGCAAGTTAAACCTGCCTATTTTTGATTGAAACAGAAAAGATTGTGCCGAAGGTGGGATTCGAACCCACACGGGCGGTGCCCACACGGCCCTGAACCGTGCGCGTCTGCCAGTTTCACCACTTCGGCATTTAGCGGTATAAAAATAAGAATAAAAATAAAAAAAGTCAAGTACTTTGTTTTGTTCTTGACTTTTATTTTGAAAACTGTTATTTTTGACCGAGCAAAAATTTGAATGATTCATAGACCAGATCAATCTGCTGGAACAATTGCATGACGAATAAAGTTGTTATAGCCAATAAAAAGGCAAGATTTCAATATGAGATCATAGAAACGTTTGAAGCCGGGATTGTGCTGCAAGGCACTGAGGTAAAATCCCTGCGCTTGGGCAAAGGGAACATACAAGACAGCTACGCCACAATCCAAGATGGGGAGGCGTTTCTTTACAACATGCACATCAGTCCTTACGAACAGGGAAATATCTACAATCATGATCCTGATCGTACTCGGAAGTTATTGTTGCATAAGCAAGAGATAAAACGATTGACTGGCAAAGTTGTGGAGCGAGGCTTGACGTTGGTGCCCTTGAAGATTTATTTTAAAAATGGGAAAGCAAAAGTCGAATTGGGCTTAGCAAGAGGCAAATCGCTTGTTGATCGAAGAAAAGATATTGCCCGACGAGACGAACAACGAATGGTCGAACGAGAGTTCAAACAAAAAGGAAGATTTAAAATTAAATGAGCCACAGGAGTGAAGGATTGGAAACGGGGAATGTCTTTGACACGTTAAAGGAACGAGGTTTCATCCAGCAGGTTACCGACGAAGCTGCTTTATCTGAGATACTGAAAAAAGAAAAGGTCGCTGCTTATATTGGATTCGATCCGACAGCCGATAGTTTGCATGCTGGGAGTTTAATACCGATCATGGCATTGATGCATTTTCAGCGTCATGGTCATTTTCCGATAGTTGTTTTGGGTGATGGGACCGCGATGATCGGAGATCCGAGCGGAAAAATTGAGATGCGGAAGATGCTGTATGAAGAGCAAATTCGCAATAATAGCAAGAAAATAGAGGCGCAATTAAATCGATATCTTCATTTTGATGAAGGAAAAGCAGCGGTGGTTCATAATGGCGATTGGTTATTGAAGCTGAACTATATTGAATTTTTAAGAGAGATTGGTCGCCATTTTAGCGTCAATCGGATGTTAGCAGCAGAATCCTATAAGCTCAGGCTTGAGACTGGCCTCTCGTTTTTAGAATTCAATTATCAACTGCTTCAGGCTTATGATTTTTTAATGCTATTTCGAACCCATCGGTGCATCCTGCAGATGGGGGGCGACGATCAATGGGGGAACATTGTAGCGGGCATAGATCTAATCCGAAGGATGGAAGGCAAGGAGGCATACGGTTTGACATTTCCGCTACTGGTAGCGGCAGGTGGACAAAAGATGGGAAAGACGGCGCGCGGTGCTGTTTGGCTGGATTCAGAGAAAACGACGCCATACGAGTATTATCAATATTGGGTGAATGTTGATGATAGAGATGTCAAGAGATTTTTGGCATTTTTTACTTTTTTGCCGATGTCGGAGGTGAATCGCTTGGGATCGCTCCAAGGAGCCGATCTTCGGGAAGCCAAGCGGGTGTTAGCCTATGAGGCGACAAAAATAACGCATGGGGAAGCCGAGGCCAAAGCAGCCGAGCAGGCCGCTCGGGCAATTTTTGGTGCAGAAAAAGGCGACCTTGAGGCCATGCCGACGACCCGAATAGCCCGCGAACAACTGGACCAAGGCATAAATGTGGTTGACCTGTTTTACTTGGTCGGACTTGTATCATCAAAAAGTGACGGAAGGCGATTAATCCACCAAGGGGGTTGCTATATCAATGATATCAAGGTTGCCTCAATAGATCAGCGAGTAACATTGTCGCAGCTAAACAACTCCGGAATTATTTTACGGGTAGGGCAAAAGCGATATCACCGGGTTGTTGTAGAATAAAAAATCAGATGAATTTGTAAAATTCTAAAAAAAGTACTTGACAAAGACAAAAATATTGTTAAATTATACCCCGCTGAAAAAATGAGACAAAGGTTCGGCAAAAAAAATTAAAATTTTTGCTTGACTTTTTAAGATGAATTGATTATATTAGCAATCGCAATTTAGAGTTCTTTTAAAAATAGTAACGCGTGCATGGGCCTGGTTAATTCGGTAAGATTGCTCAAAATTTGAGAAATAGAAAATCTTACAATGAAGAGTTTGATCCTGGCTCAGGACGAACGCTGGCGGCGTGCCTAACACATGCAAGTCAAGGAGAAAGGGAATCTTCGGAATCCCGAGTAAACTGGCGAACGGGTGAGTAACACGTAGGTAACCTGCCCATTAGCCCAGGATAACCCTGCTAACGCGGGGCTAATACTGGATGACATTCGCTGACCGCATGGTTGGTGAATCAAAGCTGTCTTCGGATAGCACTAATGGATGGACCTGCGTCCCATTAGCTAGTTGGTAGGGTAACGGCCTACCAAGGCGACGATGGGTAGCCGGCCTGAGAGGGTGTACGGCCACACTGGGACTGAGATACGGCCCAGACTCCTACGGGAGGCAGCAGTGAGGAATATTGCGCAATGGGCGAAAGCCTGACGCAGCAACGCCGCGTGGACGATGAAGCTCTAAGGAGTGTAAAGTCCTGTTAGGAGGGAAGAATGGTATTTATTCGTTGAGGATAAATATTTGACGGTACCTCCAGAGAAAGCCCCGGCTAACTCCGTGCCAGCAGCCGCGGTAATACGGGGGGGGCGAGCGTTGTCCGGAATCATTGGGCGTAAAGGGCGCGTAGGCGGGATCGCAAGTCAGAGGTGAAAACCATGGGCTTAACTCATGGCCTGCCTTTGAAACTACGATTCTTGAGTGCGGTAGAGGGAAGCGGAATTCCTGGTGTAGCGGTGAAATGCGTAGATATCAGGAAGAACACCGGTAGCGAAGGCGGCTTCCTGGGCCGTAACTGACGCTGAGGCGCGAAAGTGTGGGGAGCAAACAGGATTAGATACCCTGGTAGTCCACACCGTAAACGATGGGCACTAGGTGTTGGTTCGTCTCAAAGCGGATCAGTGCCGCAGCTAACGCATTAAGTGCCCCGCCTGGGGAGTACGATCGCAAGGTTGAAACTCAAAGGAATTGACGGGGGCCCGCACAAGCGGTGGAGCATGTGGTTTAATTCGATGCAACGCGAAGAACCTTACCTGGGCTTGAAGTGCAGACGAAATTCGCCGAAAGGCGAACCTCCTTCGGGACGGCTGCAGAGGTGCTGCATGGCTGTCGTCAGCTCGTGCCGTGAGGTGTTGGGTTAAGTCCCGCAACGAGCGCAACCCTTGCCCTTAGTTGCCATCAGGTCATGCTGGGCACTCTAAGGGGACTGCCCCGTATAACGGGGAGGAAGGTGGGGATGACGTCAAGTCCTCATGGCCCTTACGTCCAGGGCTACACACGTGCTACAATGGCAAGTACAACGGGAAGCAATACCGCGAGGTGGAGCAAATCCCTAAAAACTTGTCTCAGTTCGGATTGCAGTCTGCAACTCGACTGCATGAAGTCGGAATCGCTAGTAATCGCGGATCAGCATGCCGCGGTGAATACGTTCCCGGGCCTTGTACACACCGCCCGTCACGCCATGGAAGTCGGGAGCACCCGAAGCCAGTGGCCTAATCCGCTTCACAGCGGAAGGGAGCTGTCGAAGGTGAGACCGATGACTGGGGCGAAGTCGTAACAAGGTAGCCGTATCGGAAGGTGCGGCTGGATCACCTCCTTTCTATGGAGCACCCACTGCAATCGCAAGCGATCGCAGTGAAGATAATATCTTATCGAATCCGACCATGCACGCTCTTACTATTTTTGCCTCAGGATCTCAATCAGGAACTGAGGTTTTTCGTCTTAAATTGTGAGCTGAGCAGGCTGTCGTTGACCAATCACCCTTTGCGGTGCGAGCTAAAACTGAGTTGCAGTTTGAGCGCCCCAATAGACAACTGAAGTAAAATCTTGTTATTTGGGCCTATAGCTCAGTCGCGGTTAGAGCGCACGCCTGATAAGCGTGAGGTCACTGGTTCAACTCCAGTTAGGCCCACCGTGGGGATAGAAAGCTCAGATGCCATTAAGGAAGGCATGATGAAGCGTGAGTGAGTTGAATCAGACGATCCTCAATAGCTAACCAAATTTTGTTGAGGGGCTGTAGCTCAGTTGGGAGAGCGCCGCCCTTGCAAGGCGGAGGTCGTCGGTTCGACTCCGATCAGCTCCACAAAAGAACTTGTTCTTTGGCAATTTGATTCAAGGGTAACCAACCAAGATGGATTCAGTGGCTAACAAAGCCAGTAACCATCTGCTGTCCATTAGAGGCTTTTGGTAAGTTACTAAGGGCACATGGTGGATGCCTTGGCACGAGAAGGCGATGAAGGACGTGGTAAGCTGCGATAAGCTACGGGTAGGTGCAAACAACCGGAGACCCGTGGATCTCCGAATGGGGTAACCCGTTCCGAGTAATGTCGGAACACTTCCTGCTGAATATATAGGCAGGAAAGGGCGAACGTGGGGAACTGAAACATCTAAGTACCCACAGGAAAAGAAAGCAATTGCGATTCCCTAAGTAGCGGCGAGCGAAAGGGGAGAAGCCTAAATCTGCTCTATGTAAAAGCCTGCACGCGTTGTAGGGCAGAGGTTGAGGGACTTAGTCGGGCGAAAGTGCAGTTTTGCCAGGAAGTCAAAAATTATCTCCTTAGTCGAACGTCTCTGGAAAGATCGGCCAAAGAGGGTGATAGCCCCGTAGACGAAAAGCGAGATAACTTCCCGGACTAAGTTCCCAAGTATTGCGGGACACGTGGAATCCCGTGAGAATCTGGGTGGACCACCACCTAAGGCTAAATACTCACTCGTGACCGATAGCGAACTAGTACCGTGAGGGAAAGGTGAAAAGTACCGGGGAACCGGAGTGAAATAGGACCTGAAACCATGTGCTTACAAACAGTCGGAGTCCGCCGCAAGGCGGATGACGGCGTGCCTTTTGCATAATGAACTGGCGAGTTACTCGCATATTGCAAGGTTAAACCGCTCTGCGGGGTAGCCGTAGCGAAAGCAAGTCTGAAATGGGCGTTTAGTAATATGCGGTAGACGCGAAACTGGGTGATCTATCCATGGTCAGGATGAAGCGATCGTAATAGGTCGTGAAGGTCCGAACCCACCAGAGTTGAAAATCTGGGGGATGAACTGTGGATAGGGGTGAAAGGCCAATCAAACTCAGAGATAGCTCGTTCTCCCCGAAATAGCTTTAGGGCTAGCCTCGTAAGAAAGAGTGACGGAGGTAGAGCACTGATAGGGCTAGGGCCCTTACAAGGGTACCAACCCCTGACAAACTCCGAATGCCGTCCACTCGTTTTACGGGAGTCAGGCTGTGGGGGATAAGCTTCATAGCCGAGAGGGAAACAACCCAGACCGTCAGTTAAGGTCCCTAAATATGAGCTAAGTGATAAAGGATGTGCGATTGCTCAGACAACCAGGATGTTGGCTTAGAAGCAGCCATCATTTAAAGAGTGCGTAATAGCTCACTGGTCAAGTGAGCGCGCGCCGACAATAATCGGGACTCAAGCTCATTACCGAAACTGCGGATCCTCTGCCAATCGGCAGAGGATGGTAGGGGAGCGTTCCATTAACCTGCGAAGGTGTTCTGCGAGGAATGCTGGAGGAGATGGAAATGAGGATGCCAGTATGAGTAGCGATAAATTCCGTGAGAAACGGAATCACCAAAAGTCTAAGGTTTCCTGAGTAAAGTTAATCTGCTCAGGGTTAGTCGGACCCTTAGCCGAGGCCGAAAGGCGTAGGTGATGGAAAACAGGTTTAATATTCCTGTACCATCTGTAAATCGTTTGAGCTATGGGGTGACGCAGAAGTGACAGGTCAGCCGGACACTGGATTGCCGGTCCAAGTGCGTAGGAGGATCGAGCAGGCAAATCCGTTCGATCACTACTCCGAGACATGAAGGGGAGGGCCTAGCCCATAAACTGACCGTAATCATGCTGCCGAGAAAAACCTCTATGCGAGATTTATAGATGACCGTACCGCAAACCGACACAGGTAGATGGGGTGAGAATCCTAAGGTGCTCGAGATAACTCTGGTTAAGGAACTAGGCAAAATGGCCCCGTAACTTCGGGAGAAGGGGCGTCCTGAGTATGTGAATCCACTTGCTGGAGGAGCAGAAAAGGACCGCAGTGAAAGGGCCTGGGCGACTGTTTACTAAAAACACAGGTCTCTGCTAAGTCGTAAGACGATGTATAGGGACTGACACCTGCCCGGTGCTGGAAGGTTAAGGGGACGTGTCAACCAACGTAAGGCGGTGAAGCACTGAACCGAAGCCCCAGTAAACGGCGGCCGTAACTATAACGGTCCTAAGGTAGCGAAATTCCTTGTCGGGTAAGTTCCGACCTGCACGAATGGTGTAACGACTTGGGCGCTGTCTCGACCAGAGGCTCGGCGAAATTGTAGCACCGGTGAAGATGCCGGTTACCCGCGACGGGACGGAAAGACCCCGTGAACCTTTACTACAGCTTAGTATTGGGTTTTGGTATTGCATGTGTAGGATAGGTGGGAGACTGTGAAGTGGCAACGCAAGTTGTCATGGAGTCGCCGTTGAAATACCACCCTTGTTCTACTGAAATCCTAACTCAGAACCGTGAATCCGGTTCGAGGACCATGCTAGGCGGGTAGTTTGACTGGGGCGGTCGCCTCCCAAAATGTAACGGAGGCGCTCAAAGGTTCCCTCAGCACGGTCGGTAATCGTGCGTAGAGTGTAAAGGCATAAGGGAGCTTAACTGCGAGACACACAGGTCGAGCAGGTGCGAAAGCAGGACTTAGTGACCCGGCGGTTGAAAGTGGAATTGCCGTCGATCAACGGATAAAAGGTACTCCGGGGATAACAGGCTGATCAGGCCCAAGAGTTCACATCGACGGCCTGGTTTGGCACCTCGATGTCGGCTCATCGCATCCTGGGGCTGGAGAAGGTCCCAAGGGTTTGGCTGTTCGCCAATTAAAGCGGTACGTGAGCTGGGTTTAGAACGTCGTGAGACAGTTCGGTCCCTATCTGTCGCGGGCGTAGGATATTTGAGAGGAGCTGCTCGTAGTACGAGAGGACCCGAGTGGACGAACCTCTAGTGCGCCAGTTGTCGCGCCAGCGGCACAGCTGGGTAGCTATGTTCGGAAGGGAAAAGCGCTGAAAGCATCTAAGCGCGAAGCCCACCTCAAGATAAGATATCCCTCCCTCTGTCGCAAGACAGAGGACTAAAGGCTCCTTGGAGATGACAAGGTGATAGGCCACAGGTGTAAGTACGGCAACGTATTGAGCCGAGTGGTACTAATAAGCCGTGCGACTTACCTGCCGCCTCTATGGCAGCAGATGGTTAGTGGCTTTTGGCTGCAAAAAATCTCGTCAAGGCTGGTAACCTTTATCAAATTGATAAAAAATTCCGGTGACCATAGCGGAGGGGAAACACCTCTTCCCATTCCGAACAGAGAAGTTAAGCCCTCCAGCGCCGATGGTACTGCCCTGGCAACGGGGTGGGAGAGTAGGTCGTTGCCGGGAATAATTATAAAGCCTCAATCGTGCAGATTGAGGCTTTTTTATTGTGCATCAGCGGAATTATTTTTTGGATAGGAGGTGCTGGTACTGTCCGCCAGCTGGCGGGTGGGAGAGTAGGTCGTTGCCAGGAATAACTTATACAGACGCCTCGTGCTTATTGAAGCATGAGGCGTCTTATTTTTAGGCTGATTAAAATAGGCCATTGCTGCGGCTCGGCCAGAAGATATGAGTCCTCTTAGATAATTTGAAGGTTTAAGTCTCTGTTTTTTGATGAAATGATATGAATATTTCATTATCTCAACTCTTCTCCCTATCCTTGGCTACAAAAAATTTCTTCTTATCGCATTGAATCGAAATTTTCGCATGCACCCACCCATCCTGCTCGAACAGGTGAAAATTGAATTGATCGGGGAACATCAGCTGCAGGCGCTGCTTGATGTTCTCCAATGATGTGCCATGAACATCCTTTTTTTCTGGCGAGTTAGGCCTGGAATCCATCAATTTGCCTGTGTTGGAAACATCGATGGTCAAAATATTCTGCTGGTAGGAGATGGAAATGTTCACGATCAATGGCAGTGGGCTGGTGGACATGCCGTATTTGATGGCGTTTTCCACCAGCGGCTGGCAAATAAAGGCGGGCACTATGCACTGGCGAGCCTCATCCTCAATTTCGAACGACACCTGAAGGGTATCTTTGTAGCGCACCTTTTCGATATTGAGGTAATTGTGGACGGCATTGATCTCATCGTCCAGTAGGGCTTCGACTTTGTTGAAATTGAGCATAGTATATCGGAAAAATTCGGAGAGCTCGGAAACCATGTCCCAGGCTTTGTCCTTGCTGATGAGGATCATGGAGCGGATCGAGCTCAGGGCGTTGAATAGAAAATGGGGATTCATCTGGTTGCGCAGCAGCTTCAGTTGCGCCAGGTTGGCCAATGCTTTCGCCTTCAGTAAATTTCTCTTCTGCCGGAGGTAATTGACAAAATGATTAATGGTCAACAGGATCATAGCGGCCAATAGGATTTTGAACCACAGCGTCTTCCAGAATGGCGGGGTGATGGTGATGTCGATGGCGGTCCCCGTTTCGTTCCAGATGCCGTCGTTATTGGCGGCTTTGACTCGAAAGGTGTACGTACCTGGATCCAGGTTGGTGTAGGTGGCAAAGCGCCGATTGCCTACGTAATTCCAATCGCTCTCAAAGCCCTCCATTTTATACGCGTATTGGTTCTGCTCGGGTATGGCGTAATTTAGGGCCACAAACTCAAACGAAAACACCGAATGCTTATAAGAAAGTTTGATCGCGCGGGTCTGACTGATATCCTGAGTCAGGATCGGATGTTCGCCGCCAATCTCCACAGGCCGATTGAAGATTTTAAAATCGGTGATGACCACAGGTGGGACATAGGAATTTTGACGAATCTGATCGGGGTAAAACGCGGTCACTCCATTGATGCCACCGAATAACATCTGGCCGTCACGGGTCTTCAAATAGGCGTTGTAGTTGAACTGATCGCTTTGTAAGCCATTTTCTTTATAATAATTTTTTATGGTTCCGGTTTGGGGATTAAACTGGCATAAGCCATTGGTGGTGCTCAGCCATAAATTGCCCGCATCATCTTCGAGAATGCCGTAGACGATATTGCTCGGCAGACCATCCTTTTTGGTATAAGCCCGAAAGGATGAATCAGTTGTGTTGAATAGATACAAACCGGCTCCCACGGTGCCGAACCACAAATTGCCCGCTCGATCCTGATAGATGGCCCTCACATCAACATTGTTGATATGATGATTGAGTTGATAGGGGGTAAATTTCTTGGTTTGAAGGTGATAAGATGCCACCCGGCTCTGGCCGGCGCCCAGCCAGAGTTGACCATGGCGATCCAGCCAGAAGCAATAGATATTATTGAAACCCAAGTGGTGCCAGTCGGTCAAAAGGTGCTCAAACCGCTGAGTTCGAGGATTGAACCGATCCAACCCGGCGCCGTAGGTTCCCACCCAGATATGACCATCACTGTCTTCAAACAACGCCATGACGTTATCAATCGCCAGGCTAGTGGGGTCGTTTTCATGATGCCAGTAATGAATGAACCTTTTTTTCGATCGTTCCAATACATTCAAGCCGCCGTTGAAGGTGCCGATCCATAGCCTGCCCTCCCGATCCTCCAGCAGCGCCTTAATGTTGTTCACGCTTAAGCTATTGGGATTCTGGTTGTCATGAAGATAGTAGGTGAACAGGCCAGTTTTGCGGTTCAGATGGTTCAACCCACCATGCTCGGTGCCAAACCAGAGATCACCGTGGCGGTCTTCGAGAATGGCGTACACCGCTTGCCGGTTCAAGCAGCGGGGATTATTGACATCAGCTCGGTAATGGACGAACGGCAAATTGGAGGTATTCAAAAAGCTGATGCCGCCGCGAGTGCCGATCCAGAGGTCGCCCTTGGCATCTTGGAAGATGGTCTGAACTGAATTCTGAACCAGGCTGTAGGGATTGGTGGGATCATGGCTATAATAACTGAATCGATGGCTGCGGCGATCAAAATTGTACAGCCCGCTGCGATTACCAACCCATAGATTGCCCCTGCCATCATCCAGAATCGCCCGAATGGTGGTGCTTTCCGAATTATCCTGGCCAGGGTAGTAGCGATAGAAGCGGTGGCTGGTCCGATCAAAAAGATTCAGACCACCATTCAAGGTTCCAATCCAGAGTTCACCTTTCAAATCTTCATAAATGGAGTAAATCTCATTATCGCCGATACTGAAGCGATTTTTGGGCTCATAGCGGTAATAACTGAATTGCTGCTTTTGGCGATCAAAGGCACATAGCCCGCCGCCCAGCGTGCCGATCCAGAGGATACCTTCGTGATCCACCAAGAGGGCCATTATTTCATTTGAAAAATGAGGAGATTGGTCGGCCGAATAAGGGCGATAGTGACTCGCCTGTTGATGCTGCAGATCGAGGCGATCGATCCCATGCTCTGTTCCTAACCAAAGATAACCATCCTTGTCCTCGATAATGGCATTGACGTTGTTGCCGCTCAACACGATTTCAGAAGAGGGGTTGGCGGTAAAATGGGTGAATTTTTTGTGATGGCGATCGAACCGATTCAGTCCGCCCGCCTCTGTGCCGATCCAAAGGTTGCCCCTGCTATCCTCCAAAATGCAGCGAATGAGATTGGCCGAAATGCTATGAGGATCCTCGGGATCGGGCTGATAGATCGTGAAGGAATAGCCATCGTATTTGTTCAACCCCTCATTGGTCCCGAACCAGAGAAATCCCTGGCGATCCTGGTAGATGCAATTGACTTTGCTATGGGACAGGCCGTCCTCGATAGTGATGTTGGTGAATTTCAAATCCTGTTGTTGGGCATGAAGTTGAGGGCTCGGAGTTGTACCAGAGAAGAATAGCAGCGCGAAACTGATCGAAGATAACATGAATCGATAGAGAAATGAGCGTGATGTGGATCGGCCAATGTCGGATTGATATTTCATTTTTTGATAGGACAATTTTTTGATTTAATTAACATGCAAAAGGATTTTTTTCTACATTTGCAATTTACAAGCCCAATACGAATGGTCGGATTTACGCACAAATTCTCATTTTCTTCGGTATAAAATAATCTTTTTTGGGAGAATTGTCAACTGGTTTTTGAACCAAAATTTTTTACTGGTCAATTCGAATCTGTTTTGAATGCATGAGAATGACGCTCATACCAGTGAAATGGTAAACGATCATTGGGAAAAAATGATGAACATCGATAAAATGTCACCTTGGAATCCCAGCGAAATTCTGAACGAAGAGTTATTAAAATCAATGGCATTGAACCAAAATCACTGGGCTTTAGCTACCACGATGCCGGCCAGAAGAAGAACGAAATCGTTTAAGGCGAACGCAGACTAACGCCGGATACCGCCTTGCGATTGGCTAAATATTAAACATGTTTTCCCAGTTCTGGCTGGGATTGTAAATGGCTTCTGATCCGGATATTGCAGCAGATCATTTAGCCCAAAAATTTAAATCAAAAATCGGAGCTTATCCATCAGCAGACTGATGAGAGACTGCTATTTGGGGCAATATTCGAGCCCTGAAAGGAAGACAAGCTGTTATTTGCGCGTTCTCAATTCTCTCTTGAGGCAAGGATCAGGTAACTGATCATCCACGAGATGGAGTTTGTCTTAGGCTGGCGTAGCAGATCCCATTTTCATTCCGAAAAATTGCCTTTGTCTTTCTTGATTTGGAATGAGCCGTCCCATTCAAATGCAATGATTTTTGATTTAGCACTTCGAACTTCATCCTCTTGCCATTCACCATTTTATTTTGCCGCTAACATATTTCGTCTTGATAATTTCCATTTTTATTTTCTAATTGATTTTGGCAAACGCAGGGGCCGTTTCCATTGCTGAAATCGTGCCCATTGGATCGGCGAAACCAATGGATATAGGCAGCATCAGAAATTGCCTTCACAGTCGACTCGGTTCCTCCGTCCAATGCTCATTTCGTGCAGCAGGATGCGTGCCCCATCCCAATGATGCGACTTTAACTTTGAATGACATGAATTCATACAAAACGCTCATCATCGAAGACGAATGGCTCATTCGAGCCGAGCTCAAGAATATGCTCTCTCACTATCCCAATATTGAGCTGGTTGGTGAGGCGACCAATGTTATGGATGCTATCAAATTGCATCATGAGCTAAAACCTGATCTGGTATTTCTGGATATCCAACTGCCAGGCGGATCAGGTTTTGATTTTTTGGATCGAGTCAATGGTCATTTTAAGCTAGTGTTCATTACTGGATTTGATCAATATCTCGACGAAGCCAAAAATTATCAGGCCATCGATTATTTGATGAAGCCAATTAACAAAAAGAAATTATCAAAAGTCATTCAAAAATTATAACCAAGGAGCCTGGTCATGACCAAACGAAGCGTTCGATTCATATTCATGCTGATGATGCTTGTTGATTCGATCGCGGTCTTTGGGCAGGGGAGCATTCGGGGGGTAATCAGCGATGGAGCAACGTCAAAGCCATTGGCGGGTGCAAACGTGTTTATTGTTGGAACCTCATTAGGTAGCGCGACTGATTTGGAGGGGGTCTATCGTATCATGCGGGTGCCCGTTGGACGATACACCCTTCGGGTAACTTATATTGGTTATCAGTCAAAAGATGTCGACATTGAAATTCAGCCGAACAAGACGCTGGAGCTCAATATTGCGCTCGTGAGCGATGTAATCCGGGGCAAAATGATTGAGGTAACTGCTCAGGCGGAGGGACAGGTCGCTGCCATTAACAAGCAGATCACGTCGAATACGATTGTCAATATTGTCTCAGAAGAGAAGATCCAGGAGTTGCCCGATGCCAATGCCGCGGAGGCGATCGGTCGGTTGCCAGGGGTCTCGATTATCCGATCGGGCGGAGAGGCAAATAAAGTGATCCTACGGGGGCTCGAGGACAAGTTCACCAACATCACCATCGATGGCGTAAAAATCCCGCCAACTGATGCCATCACTCGAGGGGTTGATCTCAGCACGCTTTCCCAGAGCTCATTGGCGGGTATTGAGCTTTATAAGGCAGTGACGTCAGACAAGGATGGCGATGCTTTGGCTGGGAGCATCAATTTGGTCACCAAGAAAGCACCCGATTCTCGAAAAATCAGATTCGATCTAAAGGGCGATTACAATCGCCTGATGAAATCGGCCAACCAATATGATCTGTCGCTGCGGTATGGTGAGCGGTTTTTCAACAACATTCTGGGGGTTCAATTGGCTGGCAATCTGGAACAGCGGATTCGAAGCAGTGAACGGATCAATGTCGATTACAATCAGGACCCGAAGCGATCGGAAGCTGGCTATTTTATCGACAATTTCTTGCTCGAATTTACCGATGAGATTCGAAAACGAGGTGGGTTTAGTTTGTTATTGGATTTAGATACCCCAGACAATGGGACGATTCGGTTCAATACAGTTTATGGGAGAACCAAACGGGATTACCTGTGGTCGACTCGCGATTATCCCTCCAATGGCGGTGGGAATCAGGAGGGCAATCCGGTTTATGATTATCGGGATCGTGAGCAGGAAATTTACACGTTGAACAGCTCGATTCGCGGGGATAATACTTTGCTGGGGTTTAAATTGAACTGGGGGCTATCGTTCGGCCAGTCGGAATCAAAGTTTCCGTTTGATTATGAGACCATTTTCGTGGAGCCTTCGGGGATGTTGCCATCGCCGATGGTGCAAACCAACCCCGCGCAATTTATCGATTATGCTGTCAATAATTTTTCAAACGCCTCAATGTATTGGGCGTATTATCGAGCGCAACACAATTTCGATAAAGAGCGGACTGCTTTTTTGGATTTCGCGACGCCCTATCTATTGGGCAATAAGCTTTCTGGCGAATTGAAATTTGGTGGGAAATATAAAATAAAAGATCGCAGCAACGAGCGGAGTGAGGATTTCACGCCATACTACCTTGGTAAGTGGCAACCGTACGAATTGCTGCCGGACGGGACATTTCAGAAAAAAGATTTCACTGGGACTTATTTTGAGGATTGGCTTAAATCGGGAGGTGGCTTTATTGCCATCGATCAATTTTTCAGCAAACCCACTTCGCGAGCAGTGTATGGTTCTTATCGCTTGAACCCATTGGTCGAACGAAGTCGACTGCGGCAATGGTGGCAATTGAATCGTTATGGGATCGATGCTACTGGCAAACAGCATGAGGTCTGGCCGAATCCGTTGATTCGTTATGATGACTATGATATTACGGAGCGGGTGACAGCAGGCTACCTAATGAACACGCTCAATTTGGGGCACAAAGTCGCGATCATCGCTGGCGTCCGTATCGAGCGAGAGGACAACGTTTATATCGCCTCCTATATGCCCAAGCCAGTTGCCGGATTTCCGGTGCCAGCGAATTCGATTCGCGACACGACCTCTGCTGCGGAGCAAACCGTGCTGCTGCCCAATTTGAATCTCGCTTATTCGCCATTTGGTTTCATGAAGGTGCGGCTGGCAGCGTACAAAGCGCTCGCCCGCCCCGATTTCAATATGCGGCTGGATCGTTATATTGCTGGTCGGCCGGCTGAAGTTGGCACGCAATTTCAGGTTTATGTGGGCAACCCGCGGCTGAAAACCGCTCAAGCCTGGAATTTCGAAGCCAATACTTCTTTTTTTGGACGATCGATTGGGCTAATATCCATCTCAGGCTATTATAAAGAAATCCAAGACATGTATCACATGCTGAACCGGTTCAATACTGTCGGGGATTCGCTGCTCAGCTTTTTCGGCATTGGATGGGCCAGTCAGATGAAAACCACGCCCTACAATCTCACGCTGCCCTATAATTCGCCCAAACCCGCCAAAATCTGGGGCGTCGAATTTGAGCACCAAATCAATTTCCATTTTCTGCCCGGTTTCTTGAAGCATCTCGTTTTATCATACAACGCTTCCTTAGTGCGATCGGAGGCAATCCTCTACGGTTCAAAGACAATCACCTATGTCGACTCCTCCGGGCTTTTTCCTCTGATTAAATCGAAAAACATTCTGATCGAACGAAAGCAGAAATTGGAAGGAATGCCAGAGTTCTTCGCCAACATCGCTTTGGGATACGACATTGGCAATTTTTCTGGCCGAATCTCGCTATTTCATCAGGGAGAACATAATGTCTCCTACTCGGCTTCTGGGCTGAGCGATGAAATTACCAATGCGTTCACCCGCGTGGATATTGCCCTGCGGCAGAAAATTACCAATTTCATGACGCTGGTGTTCAATGTGAACAATTTAACCAACGTAGAGGATGGCAGCTCAATTTATAATCGAGTCTATAATCGCCGGTTATTTAATCAGAGCGAAAAATATGGATTGACGGCCGATTTCGGAATTATCGTTCAATTTTGATGTTCGCATCGTCACTCCTGTGAACCCAAGCATGTGGGACTTGTGCGTCCTTATCCGTTTAAATTATGCATGATGAAATGGGATGACCAAATGCTATTTGGCTAATGCAATTAATTATTCGAAATGCAATGCTCGATTGGGAAAGACGCGAAGGTTCATAGTCTTGCAGCAAGAAAATCAAAAAATCTATTCAACATCACGGATTGACTTGTGCACAATTTCAAAGTATGGCTGCCAGGGCTTCAGCTAAGCGTTAGGCGGCCAGATGATTACTTATGAATGTGTGTCTAACAAGATGAGGAATTGAATGCAGTCATGTCATTCTTCATAGGCAGCAATCTCTTTAAAAGCTTTTTGTTGAGACGAATCGGAGTAGAGGGGCCAGCAAACCCGGGCATGAAATTTCAGCCAGTGAGTGGAATTTTGTAATTGGAGGCAATGAGTGGGATAAATGGCCCCCTACATTCGCTGGAGTAACAATTTATTCCATGTAGAAGGGCGTTTCTGAAAGAATGATAAGGAGGTGATGGACGGACACATATGTGAATAGGTCGAGTATTATTTACGCCAAAGAATCGTCAATTACTGGTCCCTGATGATTCCAGAAGGGGACAAAGGCAGGAAGCATCCAATCGAAAGCATGAAGGAGGTTCAAATGGGTTACCGGGGCATCGTTGTAAGTGCAGCCGTCATCGTGCTGGTGGCGGTAATATCTGTCTTTGGCCAGGAGGTGGTGGTAAAGCTAAAACCTTACGATGGGACGGCGGAGAGCTTTGTTAATGCGCAGATTGTGGCTGATACGGCCGCTGCGGGAGGTTTGCAAGCGAACCGGGTGTATGAACTGGCTCGCGGCAAATACTATCTTCATAACGCGATCTTTACAGTTCCAAATGGAAAATGGCTCCGAATGCGAGCCGAAGCTGGCACCGGTCCAAAGCCAGTGATCTATCTATGGGAAACTGGGACTGGATCGACTCCAACCCGTCCGCCAGGCAATTTTGTAGTGCTCAATGGCGGTAATCTGGAGCTTCGGGATATTTGCATCGCTGGATTTTATGAGCCAGAGCCAGAGCGCGTGAACGGTGTACAAGGTGGATTGATCAATACAACGGCGGTGGGGTCGACGATTATTTTAGACGGTGTGATTTTGTCCAATATTAATGGTCAGCATGTTCGAACTGGACAAAATACTGTTAAAGTGCAGGTAACCAACTCGATTTTCGCCAACATGGGCGCGCTGACCACATCCAATCTGGGCGCTGGCAAAGGCATCGATCTGAGGGAGGCGGCATGCGACACATTCATCGTCGTGAATAACACATTCGTGAATTATCAGGATCGTGCAATCCGGCACTATAATTTCAGCAACCCACAAGCCGGAACGGGCGAGATCAAATATGGCAGGATCGAACATAACACGTTTGTTAATGGAATGGGCTTCCATGGGTTATTCTCTCTTGGCAATGTGGGACCTGAGATCATCATCACCAACAACTTGTTTGTAGATGCATTTGCCTTGGGCGAAGATTCAACGGATGTGACCAGGGCAGCGGAATGGGCGAATACTGGCGAGTTCTATCCCAACGGCCTGAACCGAATCACCTGGATTTTCACGGCGCCGAATGAGGTCACCCAATGGACAGTGCGCAATAATTATTACACGATCAGCGATTCTGGCTGGGCGTTTTTAAACGATTTCAAGTTCGGACCAGGATCCCCGCTGTCGTATCACATCAACAAACGCTTGGGTGCCGATTCAGCAAATGCGTTCACCTACATCAACCTCAGCTTGGCGAAGATCCCGAGATTAATGACAAATATGATGCGCTGGTATGAAAGTCCCACAGGCGGTGGCAGGAAGAAGGATCAGACCAACTTTGTCAAAGAACGCGATGATTTCGACCGGCGGAGAATCGAATTCTATCGAGACACTCTGGATTGCTCCTATCCAATGAGCTCGGTGGCCTACACTGGTGCCCAGGGCGGTTTTCCAGTCGGCGATCTCAATTGGTTCCCGGATAAGAAAGCGGAGTGGGAACAATGGGTGACTGGTATTCAATCCACACAAGACCGGCTGCCAGCACATTTCGAGTTGAAGCAAAATTATCCCAATCCGTTCAATCCATCCACAATGATCGCTTTCAGCATCGATAAAGCTGGCCCGGTGAAGCTAACGGTTTACAATATCCTCGGTCAGCAAATAGCGACGCTGGTGGACCAGAAACTATCTGCTGGGTATCATCACGTTGAATTCAATGCCTCGCATCTGGCCGATGGAGTTTACTTTTATAAATTAGAATCTGGCGGCAAAACGAGCATCCGAAAGATGCTCTTGCTGAAGTGACGTCCGCATAGGCAATCTGCATCAGAAGCTCGATGGCCACGAAATCTCATCCGCGATCGGGAGGACAAAGCGACTCTATTGTCCTCCCGATCGCTGTCATATCAGTGGCGTTTCGAACGCGATGAAATACGGGCATTTCATCGAGATTTTGAGCTGTACGCAAAGCGACATCATGACAAATAGCGAATTTCCCATCTGGTTCATGTGATTAAGATCGAAGCCAAAGGACTTCTCCTCAAGATTCGATGTCGAGTCATTGTGAGAAACGATGTCCTGTGTATCACTGCATCGGCTGATCGTTTGGAATGGAGGAGTCCATCATTTTTTTGATGAGGGGTGTAATTGATATCAGATGAACGGATGTCATTGCTGCCCATGTTTGAACTTGGGGGGCGAACCTTTCGTTCGGCAAAAAAGAAATTCCCTTCCTCTGTTGAGCGGATGAACTGACATTTTAAATTGTGGTCGGAATAGTGCACCAGGAACTACCGAAGTATGAGGATGTCCAAGTGGAAAGCCTGTTACGAAATCTGCGTCACTCGGATTTAGACCTGCTGAAAAGAGTGCTGCTATGGATTGTTTTGACGGTCGTGCTATCGTGTACCAGCCATGCAACTTTGCCTTGGTCCGTGCGCATGGCGGACTCGGAGATGAAGCGGAATCCTGAGCCCTGGATGATCGACTTTCGCAATACTCCCAAATGGGAATACACTCAGGGGTTGGTATTGAAAGCCATTTTGCAAGTTTGGCAAAAGACAGGAGACGAGAAATATTTCCGTTACGTGCGCGCCTATTACGATCAATTTGTTGATGATTCTGGGAATATTTTGACGTACCGGTTGGACGAATATAACATCGATCGGATCAACCCCGGCAAGCCGCTGTTCATTCTTTATCAAAGAACTGGGGAGGAGAAATTTAAGCGGGCGATATTATTACTCAGAGAACAAATGCGAACCCATCCGCGGACCAGTGAAGGTGGGTTCTGGCACAAAAAAATCTATCCCCATCAGATGTGGCTCGATGGCATTTACATGGCCAGTCCGTTTTTGGCTGAATTTGCTCAGACATTCGATGAGCCATCGCTGTTGGATGATGTGGTCAATCAGATCGTGTTGATGGAAACGCATGCCCGGGACGAGAAAACGGGTTTGCTATATCATGGGTGGGATGAAAGTCGCCAGCAACGCTGGGCCGATCCAAAGACTGGGCGATCGCCAAGCTTTTGGGGGAGAGCGATGGGCTGGTATGCCATGGCCCTAGTCGATGTGCTCGATTTTATCCCGGAGAACCACCCGCGGCGCAATGAAGTCATGGATGCCTTTCGTCGACTGGCCACTGCCGTCGCTAACTATCAGGACCGCCGCGCTGGTGTCTGGTACCAGGTGGTGGATCAGCCCGCGCGCAAAGGCAACTATTTCGAATCTTCGGCGTCGTGCATGTTCGTTTATGCGCTGCTGAAGGGGATTCGTAAGGGCTACCTTGACCAATCGTTCCAGTCGGTGGCACAAAGGGGATATGAGGGCATCATCCAACAGTTTATTACCGTTGATTCAGATGGAACGGTGAACATTCACCAGGCCTGCTCGGTCGCTGGTCTGGGGGGCAACCCTTATCGGGATGGCTCTTTCGAGTATTATGTCAGCGAACCTGTTCGAACGAATGATCCAAAAGCGGTAGGCCCGTTTATTCTGGCCAGTGTCGAATATGAGGCTACGTCGAAATGAACTCTGGGCAGGTTATTCGATCTGACGAAAGCGGCCGGGTTCTGTAAATTTTGTCGGATAAACTGATTTCATCAATCGGCAAGATCTCGAGGGCGAGGAATCGGATTGCGAGGATTATTATCCGGCGACATTGATACATACCAAAGCGACGAGTAGAATGAATGCTCTGGAAATTGGAGCGATAAGGTAATTCACATGTTGCCGGCGAACAAGCGGTGGAGAAATGACCTCGGGATCAAAAGGAGGTCCAGAAAATTATCAATAAAATGCGGGATTCAAGTTAGGAGGCATCATGTCAGAGGCAAATCGCCTGGAATGCGTGAACCGGACAACAGGCTCTCATTCTGCCGGGCCCCATCACTGCCTTGGCTGGATCACATTTGGGCGAGTTGTGGTGAGTTTGGTGCTGCTGTTCTCAAGCGCGCTTCAGGCGCAGAGCGTGGGAAAAATCGCGGGCGCAGTAAAAGATGCGAAGACCGGAAATCCGCTACCTGGGGCGAACGTCGTCATCGTTGGTACGACGCTGGGAGCGGCCGCGGATGTGAGCGGTGAATATTATATTTTGAATGTTCCGCCAGGAAAATATGAGCTCCGCGCCAGCATGATGGGGTATGAGAAAATGAAAATTGTGGACGTGATCGTGCATGTCAATCGAACAACCCGGGTGGATTTCAAGCTGGAAGAGTCGGTGCTCGAATTCGGCGAAGTGATAGTGCAGGCAACTCGACCCGATGTGGAGCGGGACAAGACTTCCACCAGCGCCATCGTGCGATTCGATGATGTGCAATTATTGCCGGGCATTCGTGACATTGGTGATATCATCAATCTGGCTGTTGATGTGATCGACGGACATTTTCGAGGTGGACGAGAAGGGGAAGAGTATTACCTCTTGCAAGGGATGGGGATCGTCAATCCATTGGATCGTTCGACGGCGTTTCAGCCGATCATGAGCGGAGTGGAGGAGGTGGAGGTGATCACCAGCGGTTTTGGTGCGCAATATGGCAATGCACAATCTGGGGTGGTGAATATCTCGATGAAGGAAGGGGATGCACATCGATGGCGGACGCGGCTGGAATCGCGCGTGCGGGCTCCAGGCCGCAAGCATTTCGGACCAAGCGTATTTGACCCGAACGCGAACGACTATATTCGGCTGTTGCTTGATGCGAATGTCTGGTTGCGCGGGGATCCAAGCGCTGATCTGCCGCAACCGTATTACGGTTCCATGGCCTCAGGACTGACCGGCAGTTTTGCTGGAGATACGCTGGTGCAACTTGCTGTGGCGCAGGCCCTATGGCTACAAACCAAAAGAGATATCGGTCGAACTTATGGGAACGAAATTGACAATTCTTTGGAATTGGCTACCGGTGGGCCGATCAATCCTCGCATGAGAATGTTCATGGCGATGCGCTCCAATCGACGCTGGAACGTTTTTCCCACCGAACAGCCCAATATCGAGTATCAAGCCATGGGCAACATTGTCACTGATCTGGGGAGTGGCGCAGCACTCCGGCTCAGCAGTGGCGCGAACCATTTGCATGATTACGTGTTCCCCGGGGCGAATAGCGTTGGTGGATATCAACGCTGGTTATGGGATCGGATCACCGGCGTTCGGGAACGGAAAAAAATCAATATCCAACTTGGCGCCCGCTTCACCAAGACCGTTAGCCAGAGCACGTATTATGAAATTAAATTGAATTCGCTCGTCACGCACAATATGCTGGGAGCAACACCTGTGCCGAATATCCTTCCGGATTCGGTGGATTTCAATTGGGTGGTGGGCACCATTGCTTATCCCAATAATAACTCGCCAGATCGATTGAATTATCAAATGGGCTACGACAGCTTCACCGATGAGAAGACGCGCACCATTTCATTGGATGGAGCATGGACCAGCCAAATCACCAAGGCCCATTTGCTCAATGCTGGGATTCAGATGAATTCCTATCACATCGATGTATCGAATTTCTTGAATGTTCGCTCAAGCCGACAACTTGAGAATTACACGGCCGATCCGTTTGAGGCCGCGGCGTACGTTCAGGACAAAATGGAATTCGAGGGGCTGATTGCCAATGTTGGCCTGCGATTCGATGTATGGTACTCTGGGAAAAATTATTACCCTGATCTGTATACGCCCTTTGGCGATCCCGATTCCCTGGGCCGATTTCACCCATCGCGAGCGCAGAGCAAAAAATCGCCAGTCTATGGTCGGTGGCAACCGCGGTTGGGATTTTCATTTCCCATCTCGAGCAATACGGTATTTCATCTGAATTACGGGGCGTTCATGCAGCGCCCGGCCTTCCAATACATCGTTTCGACGCGGTTGGGTCAGCGTTTGAACGATCCAGTGATCCTGGGAAATCCCCGGCTCGAACCTGAAACCACCAATAGCTACGACGTTGGGGTGGTCCAGGCATTGGGTGAAGGATTCACATTGGATATCAGCGGCTATTATAAAGACGTCAAAAATTTGATTCAACAATCTAATTTTATCGATGAGCGCGCCGGCTATCAAGTGAGCTCGTATTTCAACCTCGATTATGCGGATATTCGGGGATTTCGGATTGCCCTCAATAAACGACACGGCAGCCTGACGGGATCAATAAACTATCAATTCAGCTATGCGACCGGCAAAAGCGCCACAGCCACGGCCGCCACACCGATTTTCAATCGCGATACATTAGGCGTAGTAAGAACCGATCTCACCAATGTGCCAACGCGGGATATCCTGTTGGATTTCGATCGGACTCATAATCTCATTATCACGCTCAGCTATGCAACCGGACGCGATTGGGGCCCTTCGCTTTTCGGCCGCAAACCATTCGCTGATGTGGCGCTATCGGTTTATTCATTGATACAAAGCGGCCGGCCCTATACTTCACCGTTTGATATCAGGCTGATCAATGTGAAACGAACGCCGATGGAATATAATACCGATGTAAAAGTGACCAAAACGCTGCGCAACTGGCACGGTTTATCGCTGAGTCTATATGGTGAGGTCTATAATTTGTTCAACAACAAGATCCTCAATTACAGTTATCTGTTTCAGCGCCCCACGGCAACGAACCCGAACCTCCCTCTCCAATATTATGAGCTATATCCCATCAATGACCGGCAAAATGGGATTCGCTATTGGTGGGACAAAGGACGACAGGGGCCATTCAGCGTGGATCAATCGTTTTTAATTTACAGCAATCAACCAAGGTCTTATCATTTCGGCCTGGTTGTCGAGTTTTGAATTCACCCAAAAAAAACAGCGGGTAGAAATGTTATGAAGCGGATCGGAATCCTATTGCTTTTGTTGCTCGTTTGGTTGAATCATGCTTATCCCCAGGCGCGGGATTGGCGGGTTCACCGGCGTGGCATGCTGCACCAGACAGTTTTTAATACTGGGGAATTGGGCCGAGCATACAATGCTGGAGGGACCATCCAGCCAGGAACGCCCTCCATGGAATGGCCCCCATATTCCAGCATGGTATTGGATCGCCGAAACTACCCCGGGCAGCACAACTCGTTCGGAAGCGGTATCTGGCTTGCTGGCACGCGGCCATCGGGCCGAAAATATGCCTTCTGTGGCGCGGTCTCCACGACCAACGGAGACCCGGTCCCAGTCGTTGGGGTTTATAGCATCCCCCTATCACTCCAGCGAATCGAAAATTATCCAGTGTTGGAAAATGGCGAGCTGAACCCGGATTTTAATCCGGACGAGGCCGAAGAAATAATCATTTCAGCCTGGGATACGCCGGTGGGGATTCGCGTGACGCGGACCAGCCGCGCCTGGAGCTATCCCGGTTATGACAGCTTTATCATCTATGAATATGAATTCGAAAATGTGACCAGCGATACGATAACGGACCTGTTCATTACCTTTGCCAATACATTTGCGCCATCGATGTTTGGCTATCAGCGCAACCATGGCAATTGGTCGGAATCGGCATTTCGTGGCCAGCCGCCTGCTGGTCTTGGAGATCATTTTGCGCGGTTCGATCTGAAACGGTGGATGAGCTATAATCATGAACGAGATGGGCTTCCAGATCCAGATTTTTTCGAGCAATGGTCCATGCCAGGCGATCGAGGTGGGTTGAATTCCCCGCAGGCAGTGGGCATTATGGTGCTGCATTATGATTATGAGCATCTGAGTCGGAAAGACCAAACGAAGCAAGTTTTCCTAGCGCCGACCGATAGTATTGGGATGTGGGATGAACATGGCAAGGCAAAACAGCCGTTTTTGCTTCGCTATGAGAATGGCAATCTTCCGGCCGAAGCGAAGACCATGACGTGGATGGATCCATCGCTGGCGCGCAAGACCGGCATCTGGCAGGGAAAAACCGATTCGACGCGGTTTCATCAGCAGTTCGAGCCAGCGCTTTGGTCGTACTGGAAGGGCAGGACGAAGAGTTCGGTCAATCTCTCCTGGTGGCAGCCCGTTTCCCGAGCGTATGGCTTTTATCCTTATATCCTTCCCCCGGGCGAGCGCATGCGCTTTTCTGTTGCTGAATTGGTGGGCTATGGTCCGGGCGTAGCGGCCGATCGCAAATACAAAGACCTCGGCGGCGCTGTTCGCGCTGGAGTGGATGCCGGCGCCTATTTCCACCCGGTGCCGAGCTGGTACGACACGCTTCAATATCCACATTTGGGCAGCAAGAATTATATTGGCAGCAGCTACTTGCGCAACCATCCCTTACCCTGGTATGTTACCCCCGGGGTTGTGTCGATCCGCGATGTGGCTGATCGGGCCATCGAGCTCTATACCGGCCGGCCGTTCATGAAATATGACACTTTGCAATACAAACCAGAAGAAGCGCCAGCAACGGGACGCTATAACACGATACCGATCCCATTTCCCGCCCCAGCGATTCGCATTGAAGACACGCGCGCAGCGGCCAATCGCATCGTCTGGGGCCCTCAAGTGGAAAAGTTCAACACGCCACGGCTTCATGCGCCCCTCAGCCACTATGAGGTGCTGCGAGCGCCACATCCGTTGGGACCGTGGAAGGTTATCGCCACCGTTTTCCCAGGTGATCCAGAATATTTTAAACATGGCGAATATTCGGTGATCGATCCAGAGAGCAATCTCGGCGATAATGTGGCGTATGCTGTGGTTTCGGTCGATCGGCTCGGTGGGAGAAGCGGCATGACCAATCTGACCGTGCATGAAACCCAGGCCCCGCCAGTCCAAACGCTCGGCAATGTTTATGTCGTGCCAAATCCGCTGATCGTCTCGAGTGGGCTGACCGGATCCGATCCGGGAGGCGAAATCACCGATCGGGTTCAGTTCATGGGTCTTACGAAACGATGCACCATTAAAATTTTCTCTTATACCGGCCAATTAATCATGACCATCAATCACGACCGGGATACCTATGGCGATCCTTGGTATCAACTGAGTTACAACAATCAAATCATTGCCTCTGGGATCTATTATTTTGTCGTTGAAGATCTGGAAACCAAGGCCAAATCCAAAGGCAAGTTTATCGTTATCCATTAATGATCACTAAAGGTAGAAATGAGATGAGATCCGTCCGATTTTTGGTGCTGCTGGTGATTGGTGCAGCAATTCTATTCATGGCTTCCGCATCCGAGGCGCAGAAGGTGGGAAGCACGTCGATGCAATTTTTGAAAGTAATGCCCAGTGCGCGAGCCACGGCTTTGGGCGAGGCCTATGCTGCCTGGGCGATTGGGCCAGAAGCAATGTTCTATAACCCAGCCGGTCTGGCGCGGCTCGAAAAGATGGGGGTCTCCACCAGCTACGTCAACTGGCTCTTTGATGCGCAGCAGGGCGCTCTGGCTTACGCCCTGGCGGTCAAACGGTTCGGCGTCCTCGGCTTCCAGATTCAATACGCCGATTTTGGCCAGTTCGAAGAGACAAGCACCCAACGTCCCTATATCACCAATCCCGATAATCCCGGCTTCACTGGCCGATCTTTTCATCCGTTCAGCTACGCGGTGGGAATCTATTATGCGCGGGACTTGACCGATAAATTTTCGGTGGGCTTTGGGATGAAATACGCCTACGAATCGTTGTTCAATGGCGACCGGGTCATCGCGATGGTTAAGCAAGGGGTCTATGAAGCGGTGAAAACGTGGGCATCGGTGGTGCTATTCGATTTCGGCATCCGGTACAATACCGGGTTTCGATCGATTCATCTCGGTTCCTCCGTTCAAAATTTTGGTCCAGATGTGAAATATGCCCAGCAATCGCACCCAGTGCCGCTGTTGTTTCGATTCGGCATTGGGGCTGATATTATCGGGCTGAATGGACTTTGGGCTCAAAATAGCCGCAATAGCCGATTCAGTTTGGCCGGGGATATCTTTCACCCCAATGATTATGACCAACAGGTTCATGTGGGGATGGAATATGAATTTGCCAACACATTCGCGCTACGGGCTGGCTACAAATTCAACTATGATTTCGATGGTCTGACTTTTGGCGCTGGGCTTCAACACCAACTCGAAGGGATTCGGCTATCTTTCGATTACAGTTATGGCGATATGGGGGTGTACCTTGGGTATGTTCAACGAATCAGTATAGGGATTGCTTTGCCATGAGAAATTTAAAGCTTCTGACGGTTATCATGTTACTTATTTTCGCTCGGCCGGTTTATGCCCAGGGATATGGCGGGCCGCTCTCTTTTCAGGGTTTAGACCGTGGTATGCTGCACTCTGCCGCGGCCTGGGCTATGGGAGGGATGACTTTCGGTTCACGAACCGATATCGGGATAATGTTTCACCATCCGGCCGGCCTCTATTCGATTCAAAAATTGCAACTCGGCTTTGCTGGATTGATGCAGTCCCAGCAATTGAAGCAAGAGCAACAGTATGCGCCAGTGCGATATTATCCGAATTTAAGTTTGTTACTGGAAGGATTGACCGCACGAATCCCGGATCCCGACACCAGTTTGTATGGGTTCAGTGCAAAAGATACGGTTCAGCGGCCGTTTGATACGATCGGGCCGAACTGGGATCGCTCGAAGACGCGGCGAACCCCGCTTCAGGCGATGCTGGCAGTGCCTGTCTCAATCGGTAAGTGGAAGGTTGTCGCCGGGATTGGCGCTGGGATTCATGCCGATTTGAATCATTTTTATCAGAATAATAATGTGCTCTCACCGTCGATTTTGTCGCAGCGTCCGCTACCAACATTGCGACCGACCGATGATAATCCATTAAAAGTGGATTGGTTTCAATCGCTTCGATCCCGAAGTGGATGGATGAAGGGGTATGGGGTTGCCATTGCCAGTGGGATAGAGAAATATCATGTTTGGTTCGGAGTCAGCGGGATGGTTTTGCAAGGCACCAGCGATGATCTGGAGCAGCAGGTCGCTCGGGGGAAACTCACCTTTTTTTCCAATGCGTTCCGTGTGGATTCCGTATTTGATCGTACCACGAAAAAAGGCAGCTCAGATTTTAGCGGCCATGAGTTGTCGATGAGCTGCCAATTATCTGGTCGATATGTGTCGCTGGGCTTTTCAATTAAACTACCCACCACGATCACGCGAACGTACCGACTCGAGATCACTACCGAATCCGGAGATGGCATCCGCTCCTATTCCATGAACGGTCGGGAGAAATTACAATTGCCATGGCGGGGATCGATAGGCCTGTTGCTGACTCCCAGAGTGAATCTATCGCTGGGGATCGAGTATGAGCGGCGCCCTTATCGATCGCTTCGGTATATTGCCAGCGATGGCACTGAAACCACACCATGGCTGCCGGCTTCGGTAGTTCGGGTTGGTGCTGAGTATCTGATGACGCCATGGCTGGCACTTCGGGCTGGTGTCCGCGGCGAATCCGAGGTCTTTGAGCCAGAAGGCAACCAGCTCCCTGGCCATCCAGTGACCTACCAGACCTATTGTGCAGGCTTCGGATTATTCTTTGTTGACATCCGATTAAATGTGAGCTATCAAAGTTCAATTATGAAATATCAAGACATTTGGTCGAGCGCCATCAGCAAAAACAGCGAGCGACGCCAGATTTTAGTGGCGCAATTGATTTATGAATTACCATGGTTCAAACCAAAAGATGAGCAATTTTGATGGATCAGGCCGATTGGCCTACGTCAAGAGAAATTCATTTTTCCTTAGCCAATTGGCAAATGTTTGAGTTGAGAGAAGGTCGAGTAAGAACTGAAGGAAAGCGAACTCGTGTTGCGATTCGTTTTTGCCAGGGGATGGTGCTCAGAATGATAAAGCTGAAAATTTCGTCTTGGAGGATATGGAGATCGGAGGGCGAACTCTTTGTGAGTGGATCATTTGTCATGCGGTACTCCTCCCCGCGCACAGGTCTGCCCTGCTAACCGGATCGCTTGATCCTCCAGAGGAGGAAATTGCAGCCGGCGCGAGAATGACCCGATATGTTGTTTTTGATATTTTGCAATAGAAGCCAATTTCAAGGGCCCGTTTCAGGCTCATGCTGGGAGTCAGCGGAACAGGAGGCAGTCTATATCGCTGAAGCTTGAACATGAAATCAGTTACACATAAAATCGCTTTGTCGTGTTCAACCCAATGAAGGAGGTGCAGAATGAGAAAAATTGATACGATCAATTTGGTCCTTGTTTTGAGTCTAATTTTCGTCCCATTTTTGCTGGCACAGCAAGTCGGGGATTACCGGACGCGTGCCAGTGGGGATTGGAACAAGGCTCAGAATTGGGAACGATTCAATGGTTCGGCATGGCTGGCCGCTGGCACGCCGCCATCTGGCTCAGAGACCATCACGGTGCGATCGACCGATTCGATTTTCGTCAATGTCCCAGTATCGATCACTGGAGTGCTGGTCAACCAGGGGATTGTCGAAGATAACTCCCAACTCACCATTGCCAATGGTGGCACCTATCAGCATGATCGCGATGGCGGGAGAATTCCCCTGGCAACCTGGGAGCAAGGCTCGATTATGCTGGTGACGGGCGTCACCTCGACAGCGCCCAGCGACCGAGACCAAAATTATCACCATCTCATCTTTAATACGCCCGGTTTAATCTCGAACCTGAATATGAACCTCAATGGCAACACCATTGGCGGCGATGTGAAAGTGATCAATACCGGGCTGGCGAGGTGGTATTTAACCACGGCGCTTGCCACCGATACGTCCATTGTTACCATCATGGGAAATGTGATAGTAGAAGGCGGCGCTTTTTCCGTCCAGGGGACAAGCAACGCCCAGACCACTTTCATTGTGCATCATTATGGTAATATCATGGTCACGGGTGGCAATTTTTCGATCAGCCGCGGCTCACAAGCTGGCGGAACTACCACCTGGTATCTGTATGAGGGTAATTTCTCCATGTCCAATGCCACCACCCAGAGCTCGACCTCTACCCCGGGTGGCGCGCGGTTCGTCTTCAAAAAGCAGGGCACACAAACCTTGACTTTGGGCGAGGGCAATACGCTGACAGCGCTGCCCATCGAGGTCAGCAGCGGAACGACGCTGGACATGGGGCTCAGCAAGCTCTCTGGGAATGGGATCTTCGTGCTGAACGAAGGAGCAACCTTGATGACCGCTCTCCCAGGTGGAGTGGCTGAAGCAATCGCGGGCATTGTAGCCGAAGTGACACTGAAAAGCGGCTCCAGCTTTGGCTTCCACGGGTCCACCAGCCAGATCACCAGCGATCGCATGCCTGCTATCGTGACGGATCTGATCATCAATAATCCAGCCGGGGTGGTTCTCTCTCAACCAACCACCATCAATGGGGTGCTCAGATTGATGGCTGGCGAGTTCGATAATACTATCCCGTTTGTCTTGGGGCCAAATGGTTCAATTTCCTATGAAGGGGGCAGCCTGAAAATTCCAGTCTCGGTGGCGAACGTTCCGTCCAATTTGCCTGGCAACTTTTACATCGAACAAAACTACCCGAATCCATTCAATTCCTCGACAACCATTCGATTTGGCTTGCCTTTTACCCACCATGTCACTGTAAAGATATTCGATGTTTTGGGCCATGAGATGGCGACCTTGTTGAATGGCAAAACTGAAGCCGGGATACATCAGTTGCAATGCGACGGCACGAACCTCAGCTCTGGTATCTATTTCTATCGGATTCAGGTAGGAGAATTTTCCGACGTGAAAAGCATGGTGCTTATGAAGTGAGGTTGGAGCACCAATTCATTTCTGATTCAGTGGTCGGAATTCAATTGGGCTTGATTCATCCGTCTGGCAATCGGCCATAGGGGACAACCCAAGATCAGCTTCGCATTTTTGATGCGAAACGCTATGCGGATCGTTTAAATCTTTTTACAATACACCTACTTTCGCCTTTGATCGATGGGTGTGGTGCTAATTTTCATGCTCTAAAAAAGGCCGGGGCAGTTCCCTGCTTTTTCGTTCAAGCTCCTGGTTTACGATTTTAAAATTTGTTTTGAATTTTATAACAGCTTTTCAAGCCGGAGCCAATGGTCGGTTGCCGGACAGTATGTAGGACCAGCGCAATTTTTCATTTTGTCTCAAAAATAAATTAAACTGAGGCAAATTCAAGATCTGAGGTGATCTGTTAATTCGCGCTTGAACGAGAATACCATAATCAGCAAATGATGCGATCCGATTAAACGTTGCCATTTCAGACCTCATCTCCTAACCCTTTCTCCAGGAATGAGAAGGGGAACGTTCTTACTCACTTTCCTGTGAGGAGAGGCTCGGGGTAAGGTCAAATGATGCGGTGTTCGTTCAGGCATTAATTAATTGGCAGCAGGGATTGGGCTTATTTTCAAGCTTTTAAAACGATTCTCAGCCATTGAGACATGGCCCGGGAACCGATAAACATCGAGGAACGCCAAATGGGCCGTTTTGAAAATTTATAACAAAATCATCGAAAAAACCAATTGAAGGAGGAGGAGCGTATGAAAGTTTTTTGCGTAATTTTTGCGATAGTGGTGGTTGCTTTGTTCTTCATAGGACCGGCTCACACCCAGGGGGTCGGAGATTATCGCTCCGCCACCAATGGCAATTGGAGCACTGCTGCGACCTGGGAGGTATTTGATGGTACGAACTGGATCGCAACGACCAATCCACCGACTGGCACTGAGAACATCACGGTAAAAGGGAGCGATACCGTGCGCGTGGATGTTCCTGTGAGCGTTACAGGATATATAAAGGTGGTTGAGAAGGGCGTTTTAACGGTGACAACGGGTACACTGAGTTTTGGTGATGGCGGCAGCTACGAACATGCCCGGGACGCGGGAACGCTTCCAATTGCGACATGGGGGCTTGGATCGACGTTGCTATTGACCGGCACAGTGCAAGATGCTCCGGCGAATAGGAATCAAGATTTTTACCACGTGGTGTTCAATACGCCAAACTTGGGGCGCAATCGGGATATGGGCTGGAATAAGATTACCATCGGAGGGAATGTGCGAGTGATCAGCACCGGGGCCTATCGCTGGCAGATGAGCTCGGTCGCTGCCGGAGATACCGCCCGCATCACGATTTTGGGCGATGTGATTGTCGAAAATGGGCAATTTTCGGTGCAGGGCACCAGCAATGCACTGACCGTTTTTCTGGTGCATCATTACGGCAATGTCATTGTTAGCGGGGGGAACTTTTCGATCGCCCGAGGATCGCAGGGCAATGGCTCTGGCAAGACGCTGTGGTACTTATACGGGGGCGACTTTTCGATGTCGAATGTAACGACCCAGAACTCCAATCCCACACCCGGGAACGCCATGTTTATCTTCGCCAATCCGAACCGAGCTCAGAGACTTCGGCTGTCCAATGTCACGTTTGGCTCCGGAGGCCTGCCCATCCAGGTGGATAGCCTGGCGACGTTGGACATGGATACGACGTCTGTCGCCGGGAACGGTATTTTTGAGCTTTCAGCTGGCGCCACGCTGATGAGCGCCCATCCCAGTGGTCTGGATGGAAATTTAAAAACCACTGGCCCGATCGCGTTGAGCAAACAGGCTAATTTCATCTTTAATGGAATGACCGATCAGGTCCCAGGGGCACTCTTGCCCGATACTGTGGCGATCCTAACCATCTCGAATCCCACTGGCATCAGTTTCAGCGATACTATCCGCAGCGCAGTATTGAATGTATCCGCTGGTGGGGTGATGAAAATCGATCCGCTGGGGAGCGTGGAGGCTGATTCCGGGTTTATCGCCGGGACCGTCGTGAATCAAGGGGCGCTTGGTTCCAGCAAGGTGCTGCTCTTTGCTGAGGGATCGGTTTACGAACACGCCCGCAATGGTGGCAGTGTGCCCCCTGGAAACTGGGGACAGGGTTCGACCGCCATGTTTACTGGGATTACCAGCACTGCGCCGGATAACCGAGGGCAGGATTATTACCACCTTATTCTCAACACGCCTGGGCTATCTTCGAATCGAGATTTGAGTTTGAACGGTCACACCATTTGGGGCGATCTCAAAGTCATCAACACTGGCTCGGCTCGCTGGCAATTGGTGGGAGGCTCTTCCGGCACCGTGACGATTATGGGCAATGTCACGGTTGAGGCGGGTCAATTGGCGACGCAGGGGACCAGCAGCCCCACCGATGTGGTCGTCCACCATTATGGCAACATTCATGTGTCCGGCGGAAATTTTTCCATTAGCCGCGGATCCCAGGGGAACGGCGCTGGCTCAACCACTTGGTTTTTGCACAAGGGTGATTTCATCATGTCCAATGCCACCACCCAAAATTCGAATCCAACTCCAGGAAAAGCGAAATTCGTGTTTGCCCATGCCGGTGGCATCCAGCATCTGACGCTCGAAAATGTCACCTATGCCGGTGGCGGTCTGCCCGTTCAGGTCGATAGCTTGGTCACGCTGGACATGGATACGACAACGATCGCTGGCACCGGCATCTTTACGCTATCGGCTGGCGCCACGCTAATGAGCGCCCATCCCCAAGGCATCGACGGAAATGTGAAAACCACCGGGCCAATTACATTCAGCAAAGAGGCCAGCTTCACGTTTAATGGTGCAGTGGCTCAAACGGCCGGCAGTCTGTTGCCCGATACGCTGGCAACCTTATCTATCGCTAATCCGGCTGGGGTATCGTTTGCCGATACACTGCTATGCCAGCAATTGCAGGTTTTTCCTGGAACAATGATGACCATCGATTCCTTGGGTAGCATCACAGCAACTTCTGGCACCATCGAAGGGACAGTGGTGAATAAAGGCGCTCTTGATGCCATGCAGCCACTCGTGTTTGGGAGCAATTCCGTTTACGAGCATGCCCGGAACGCCGGAAGCATTCCAACCGGGATCTGGACGGAAGGTTCTACGCTATTGATGACTGGGATTGTCAATACCGCCCCGGCAAATCGGAACCAGAGCTATTATCACATGGTGTTCAATACCCCCAAAATGACCTCCAATCTGGATATGGGATTAAATGGAGTTACCATTGGAGGCGATATTCACGTGTTGAATACTGGTACAGCCCGGTGGCGATTGACTACGGCCCCGGCCGGGGACAGCTCTATCGTGACCATTATGGGAGATGTGATTGTGGAGAACGGTTCATTTGAAACCCAGGGCACTGGGAATGCGTTGACCGTTTTCAAAATCCATCATTTCGGGGACGTGATTGTGACCGGCGGAAATTTTTCGGTGGCGCGCGGCTCCCAGGGCAATGGGTCCGGCTCTACGCGGTGGTACCTCCACCAGGGCGATCTGATCATGTCCAATGCAACGACCCAAAACTCCAATCCGACGAACGCCAGATTTGTATTTGACCGTCAGGATAGCGTGCAGCACCTGAAACTGAGTCAGATCACGTATGGCGGTGGCGGATTGGCCATTGAAGTTGCCAGTGGCACCACCCTCGATTTTGGGCTGACCGAATTGGCTGGGAACGGGATGTTCATCTTAAATGAGAATGCGACTCTCGCCACTGCGCACGAAGGCGGCGTCGCTGGTGCAATCCAAACGAGCATCCCAGTCCAATTGAGCGACGGGGCAAATTATCTATTTAACGGAACCACGCCCCAAATCACCAGCCTCCTGATGCCCAAAGTCGTCAATAATCTGACGATCAACAATGAGGCCGGCGTGAAACTATCGCAGGAGACGACCATCAATGGCGTGCTTCGATTGATGGCGGGGGAATTTGATAATACCATCCCCTTTACCCTGGGACCCCATGGTTCGATTTCGTTTGAAGGTGGGCGGCTAAAAGTCGGTACGTCAATCGAGGTCAGCCCTGAAGCTATTCCGACTGAATTTGCGCTGATGCACAATTATCCAAATCCATTTAATTCATTGACCACCATCTGCTATGCCATCCCACGATCAATTCACGTTGAGCTGAAGATCTTCGATGTTCGAGGATATGAAGTGGCAGATCTGGTAAATGAGCGGCAGCCGGCTGGTTCGTATCAGGTCATCTGGAACGCCGCTGGCCGACCAAGTGGGGTGTATTTATGCCAGATCATTGCTGGTGATTTTAAATCGGTGCGTAAGCTTATTTTGATGAAATGATCGCTTGTTAGATGAGTATTTTTCGCCGGCCGCTTCGCCAAGTGGCCGGCGTCGTATCATTAGGTTCAAGCGAATGAAAGGCTCACGGTAGTGATAAAAATTGTTTGGTTGCTCTTATTGCAGGCGCTTCCCATTCAATTGTTGCTGGCACAAAAGTATATTGCTCCTGATGGAAATGATGCCAATCCCGGTACGTTCACCCAGCCGTTCGGAACGTTTTCAAAAGCCATTGCCGAAGCAATGCCCGGGGATACCATTTATGTCCGAGGCGGAACATATTTGCTCAGTAGCACCATCACGATCAGTGCGGCGAAAAGTGGGACAGCCGATAAACTCATAACGATGACCGCATTTAAAGATGAAATCCCGTTGCTGGATTTCTCGAGCCAGTCGCTCGGGTCGAAAGGGATCAGTTTGCGCGCCAATTACTGGCACATCATCGGCCTTCAGATCAAAGGCGCTGGCGATAATGGAATGGAAATAAATTTCGGCTCGAACAATATCATCGAACGATGTGTCTTCTTTGAAAATCGAGACTCCGGGCTACAATTGAGCAATGGATCTGCCAACAATCGCGTGATCAATTGCGACTCCCATCATAATGCGGACCCACCAGACTACGCCGATGCCGATGGGTTCGCTCCTAAACTGACCGTAGGAAGCGGGAATTACTTCTATGGCTGTCGCTCCTGGGGCAATTGCGATGATGGCTGGGACGGCTATCTGCGCGGCGCTAACGATGTGACCACCACGCTGGAAAATTGTTGGACCTGGGGGAATGGCTATTTGAAGGATGGCACTGATCCCGGTGCTCAATCAAATGGGAATGGCTTTAAAATGGGAGGCGGCGACAATAGCAATAGCGAAGGGCTCATGCATCACCAAATTCTCATCAGATGTGTGGCGTTCAATAACAAAAGCAAAGGATTTGATCAGAACAACAATGTCGGCTCGATGACATTGTTGAATTGCACCGGGTATAATAATAAAGCGGCGAATTATCGGATTCAGCGCCTCCTGAATTCCGGCCAAACGCTCGTGGTGAAAAATTGCGTGTCATATCAGGGGCTGGTGCAATTGGGCAACTTCGCCATCCAGGAGGCCAATAGTTGGTTGCCGCCGTTTGTTGTCACCGCAGAGGATTTTTTAAGCCTTGATGCCGAATTGGCCGCCGCGCCGCGCCAAGCCGATGGTAGCTTGCCAGCAATCGATTTCCTGCATCTGGCTGCTAACAGCGACTTGATCGATGCCGGGACGGACGTGGGATTACCGTACATCGGCGCCGCACCTGACCTCGGTGCCTTTGAAACCGCTCGTACGAGTCGTATCGCCGATCCAGAAAAGAAATCCCCAGTCCAATTTGAATTGCAGCAGAATTATCCCAATCCATTCAATGCGACCACGACGATCGGTTTTTCATTGATGGAATTCAGCCATGTCCAACTCCGCATTTTTAACATGGCGGGACAATTGGTTCGGACCTTGGCAAATGGAGATTTTCATGCTGGAACTCATACCGTGATCTGGAACGGCGAAGATGACACGGGTCGTTCCATCGCTTCAGGCGTTTATCTGTATCAAATGAGCATTGGGGCACAGACAAAAACCCGGAAATTGATGGTGATGAAATAAAATTTCCTATCCCTTCTGGATTGCCTATACGAATGCACGCCATATGGCAAATTTTCGGTTGCCGGACTGGATGCAAAATTTTTAGAACCGAATGAGATACACCTGATAGGATGTGTCATGCAAAATTATCAATGGAGATCGGCGCGAATAGCGATATATGGGCTGCTGCTATTTTCTGTGGTTTGGCTGAATTTCTCGAAGGGGTTCGCTCAACATGATGGGTGGAGTCAGAAATCGGAGATCTTGCGTCGGATCGTCCCACCGTCATTCCCGGCCAGAGATTTTCGGATTACAGATTACGGTGCTGTTGGTGATGGGATGAGCGATTGTACCGAGGCGTTTCGCAGCGCCATTGAAGCCTGCCATGCGGCTGGTGGTGGAAGGGTGATGGTTCCCAGCGGCATCTGGTTGACGGGGGCGATTCATCTCAAGAGCAATGTCAATCTCTATCTGAAAAAAAATGCCACGATTCGTTTCAGCACGGATCCTCAGAAATACCTGCCAGTGGTTTACACCAGGTTTGAAGGGGTGGAATGTTTGAATTATTCTCCGCTAATTTACGCGTTCGAACAGGACAACATCGCGATTACCGGCAAAGGCGTGCTAGACGGGGGCGCGATGGCGAATGTTTGGTGGGATTGGAAGGGCCCATGGGATGATGCGGAGACCACACCGACCGGCTGGCAGCCAGGCATGGTGGATCAACGAACCGATGTCGCTGCGTTGGAGCAGATGGCAGAAAACAATTTGCCAGTAACACAGCGCATTTTTGGCAAAGGGCATTATTTACGGCCCAGTTTTGTGCAACCCTATCGCTGCAAAAATGTGTTGATTCAGGGGATCACCATCAAAAATTCCCCCATGTGGGTCATTCATCCGGTGCTCTGCACCAATGTGACGATAGAACATGTAACCGTGGAGAGCCTTGGGCCAAATAACGATGGCTGCAATCCAGAATCGTGTCGCGATGTATGGATCAAAGACTGCTATTTCAACTGTGGAGATGATTGTATTGCGATTAAATCTGGTCGAAATGCCGATGGCCGGCGAATCCATGTGCCATCAGAGAACATCGTGATACAGCGGTGCCGAATGAAAAATGGTCATGGTGGAGTGACCATCGGCAGTGAAGTCTCAGGGAATGTCCGCAATATTTTTGCTGAGGATTGCGTCATGGATAGTCCGCAACTGGATCGTGCGTTGCGGATCAAAACCAATTCGCTCCGCGGCGGAGTGATCGAAAATGTTTTCCTGAGAAATATCGTTGTCGGCCAGGTGAAAGAGGCGGTGATCCACATCGATATGTTCTATGGCAAAGATCGAGGCCCTCATTCGCCAATCATCCGCAACATTCAGCTCGATCATCTGACCTGTCAAAATGCGCCTTACGCTTTTGTTATCAAAGGGGAAGAGAAATCGCCGGTTTCACTACTTCGAATAGAAAATTGTCGCATTAATGGTGTGAACCGAGGCTTTATTCAGCAACATGTACGGGATTTGATCTTGAGAAATGTTTGCATCAATGTCCAATAGCCTTAACTCTGCTGGGCGCTGGAAGAATGGGGCCGGCTGGATGCTCATTTTTTCCATGCTCCTATTTCATCATTCGCTTGGCGCGCAACAACTGGCCTTCCCCAGTGCTGAAGGATTTGGTCGTTTCACCTCTGGTGGTCGGGGAGGAATCGTCATCGAAGTGACCAACCTGAATAACGCGGGACCAGGTAGCCTGCGCGCCGCCATCGAATCAGACCAGGTCCGAACCGTGGTGTTTCGGATCTCTGGCACCATTGCCTTGGAATCGGAGTTGATCATTCACCATGGGAATATCACCATTGCCGGCCAAACCGCTCCAGGGGATGGAATTTGTCTCAAAAATTATCCATTAATCATTGCGGCCGATAATGTGATCGTCCGATTCATTCGTATCCGGATAGGGGACGAGAAACGGTTCGAGGGAGATGCGATCTGCGCAATAGGCCAACGCGACATTATTATCGATCATTGTTCGTTCAGTTGGGGGATCGATGAAGTTGCCTCTTTTTATGACAATGAGAATTTCACGCTGCAATGGTGTTTGATCAGCGAAAGCTTGCATCATTCGTTTCATCACAAGGGCGATCATGGTTATGGCGGCATTTGGGGCGGGAAAGGCGCCTCGTTTCATCATAATTTATTGGCCCATCACTCCAGCCGCAATCCGCGCTTTCATGGCAGCCGCACCCATGGTCAGCCGGAGCGGGAGGTGGTCGATTTTCGAAACAATGTGATTTATAATTGGGGGTTCAACAGCAGTTACGGCGGCGAAAGAGGCCATTATAATATCATCGCCAATTATTACAAGCCAGGCCCCGCGACCCAAAAGAAAGACCGCATCGTTGAACCCTGGGATGATGCTGGCCGCTGGTATGTAGCCGATAATTACGTCGTCGGCTTCCCCGCAATCACTCAGGATAATTGGGCTGGTGGCGTGCAAGGAAAATACTGGAAGTCGGTCCGGCGAACGTTGCCAGTGCCTGTGGCGCCTGTGATCACGCAACCGGCGGAACAAGCCTATGAGCTGGTATTAACGCAGGTTGGTGCCATTTTCCCACGGCGAGATGAAGTTGATGCTCGCATCGTTGAGGAAGTCAAAACCGGGACCGCTCATTTTGGCGGCATCTGGGGCATGAGGTCCGGGATCATCGATTCGCAAGTCCAGGTTGGAGGCTGGCCATTGCTGAAAACCTATGGCGTTCCATTGGATAGCGATCATGATGGCTTGCCAGACGACTGGGAATTGGCCCAGGGTCTCAACCCCAGCGATGCGGCCGATCGAAATGGCGATTGCGATGGGGATGGCTATACGAATTTGGAAGATTATTTAAATTGGTTGCCTGGTAAATAAAAAAGGAATTTAATTCTCGATCCGATCCGCGCTGATTCTAAATAGCTATTATACCAAAAATCAGCACCCAAAAGAATGCTGTCATGCCATCAGCCAGTTAGCGGACGACCTGACAATTTAATTTGTTTTGATAATTTTTCAATAAGAACTCATTCGTGCTTAACTGAATATGGCACTTTTTCGAGAATGTCATTGCGAACAAAGCGAAGCAATCTCTTAATTTTCTGTTCCTGAATGAGATTGCTTTGGCAAAAAACGCCCCGTAATGTTAGCCAAATCTGTGATCAATCAAGTTCCTTTGTTCTAAGATTCAGTCGTTCTTGTGGTAAAAATCAGCCTCAGAAAAAGCGCTCTCATGCCATCATCCAATTGCCTGATGGCATGACAATTCAATTTGTTTTGATAATTTTGCAACAAGAGCTAAATAGCCCCAGTTGATATGATTCATTTCTCGTTCAGCGCCAGCCGATTATTCACCATCGTTTCAGGATTCTGAATTGCTCCGATCAATATTACCCATTTCTACCGAGAGAAATCCAGCCGCGGATGTCAATTGGACATAGCACCGTGAATCGTTTCTTGCTCATCGCTGCAAATTTCCCATAGCATAATGGATTTCATTAAGGCCACTGACTGGTGATTTGATTAAAAAGATTCTGCTAATGGAGCAGGAGCAGGATAATTTGCAGCACAATGATTTGCAGCAGGATGATTGATAGCAGGAAAATGAGAATGCTCTTTTGAAGGTTCAGAATCTTCGGGAGGATGAATACTGAATGAGGGAGGCCGAAAAAATTGTAAAAAACACTTGACATTTTCAAAAAATATGTTATATTAATTATACCTGGTATACCAGGTATAATGAATTGCAACTCGCCTGACAACTCGATTTTGAATTCATGGGTGCAACGCTTTCGATGGCCGATCCAAGCAGGCATCGAAGCCGCACTTGTATCCCAATGAAAAGCCGAGTGCTCGCATGTCCATAGACTTTACTGATCCCAAACCGCTATATCTTCAGATCGCCGAAAGCATCAAGGAAAAAATCGCTTCGGGAGAGCTTCAACCAGGCGACCAAATCAGCTCGCAAAATGAACTGGCACAGCAATATGGCGTCAGTTTGATTACGGTGAAAAAAGCATTGACTGAATTGATCCGCGATGGCGTGTTGTTCAGTCGCATCGGCAAAGGCACATTCGTGGCCAAACCCACGCCAGCCGTTGATTTCACTCAGCATCCCACCATTGGCCTGGTGCTCAGCGATTTGAAAAATCCCTACTTCTCGTTGATCCTGCACAGTGTGGAACAGAAGACTTCCGAAAATGGCTACAACTTGTTGCTATCCAATTCCTCTCAAAAAATAGAAAAAGAAGAAAGCCAGATCCATCGCTTCCGGGAGATGGGGGTGGACGGCATGATCATCGCCTCCACCAGTCACGTCTATCGGGCCACGGAAACAATTCGGAAGCTCAGGAAAGAAAACTTCCCATTCGTGATGGTTTCGTACATTGAAGATGAGGACATCTATTACGTTGGGACCGATCACGAGCAGGGCGCTTTCATGGCGACGGAGTATCTCATCCAGCAGGGTTATCAGCAAATCGGCTACATCAGCGGCGAAGCTGGCAACCTGCTGGCCGATCTGCGGCTCAAAGGCTATCGCCGCGCCCTGGAGCAATACGGCCGATCGTTGCGCCAGGA